>OCTX014569061.1_pt1 | contig 11566 bp, 12 predicted proteins | sample 1539691 | NCBI WGS metagenome assembly OCTX01 (sample SAMN02144231, study PRJEB22623) | gut metagenome | biome: sheep rumen | host: Ovis aries | place: New Zealand | reverse complement strand
TTTGGATTCTACTTTATCTTCCAAGATTCTTCCATTTTCAAAAGTTATTTGAGTATTAACTCCAAAATATCCATACTTTTTATCTCTAAAATTAATATACTTTACTTTACAGTTATACTTTTTGTTTAACCAATCAATCCATTCTTTATACAATTCGGGAGAGGGAACCCCGTAACAATAAAAATCCAATGTGTATAAATTTGTACAATACTTATCATCAATGAAATTCAATAAACCTTCAACTTGACATGGTGTGCCAGCAAATAATATCGTTTCACCATATGTTAACTCTTTTTTTATCTCTCCAAAAGTATTTTGTAAATTTGATTGTACATATTTTGAACCATATAAACTATATAATTCTATCGACTTTTCTGCTCTTTTATGCACCACATTCATATCTTCATCGAATCCTGCAGCCCATACTTTCCCTCCATTATCAATAATCTCTCTAGCAACAGACAAGAAAAATCCACCACTGGTACTCTTCTTTCTATCTTCATCATTGCTATTTTGAAAGGCAAAAACGGTACTACTTTTGATTGTAGAATCTTTAGGTGTTTGTATAGGACAAACTCTAACACAACTATCACAATCAATACATTTCTTCTTATCAATATTCGGGTATAGAAACCCTTTTTCATTTCTTATTTCTATACATTTTTGTGGGCAAATGCTCAAACATGCTGTACACCCACTACAAAAACTTTTGTCTGATAAATCTAACATTTATTTTTGGACCCTTTCAATTTATTATTAATAAATAATATATTAATCATCACCATCTATCTTCTTTATGACTCTAGCAGGAGCTCCTACAGCTACACAATTTTCAGGCAAATCATGTGTTACCACTGCATTAGCGCCTACAATGGTTCCCTTACCTATTTTTACATTGGGCATCACACAAACATTCCTACCCAACCATACATTATCGCCAATTACTACTGGTCCTTTGCTATATAGTTTTCTATTGTTAGGAGCGATCGATAGCTCCTCAAATGTATTCTTACCATGCATGTTATCAGAAATGAAAACATTTGCACCCACCAAAACACCGTCGCCTATAATAACCTGATTAGAGCAAGATATGTAACTATTAGCAACCATCGAAACATTATCTCCAATAACCAATTGAGGATCTCTATCCATTACTTGATTTTTATAATTTTTCCAAACATGAAGACAAATGTTCGTTCCGCCATTAAAACCAGAACCCATGCTAATATACTCAAACCCCTTCACAGAAAAACCTCTTTGGCACTTACATTCTTTTCCATATTCTTTGAGTTTTTTTAACACAGAATTCCACAATATCTTTGTCTCAAAATTAATAATTTTATTAATCAACATATCTTTCGCTTACCCCATTAGTATTTTATGATAATTTGAATTTTTTTCTTTTATAATCTTAATATTCCATTGTAATTTTTGAGGAATCTTGTCAATGACATCATGATAGTATCCACTATATTTATTATTAATAATTTGTCTTAATACAAACATATCACTTGGATTATATTGAATATTATCGAGGGCCCCATTATCTAATTTATTAATTTTACAAATCATCAACACAGCATCAATGAAGAAATACGTGGTGTAGGTTTTATATTTTAAATAATACTGTTCAAAAATATAATCAACTGCATTTACAAAAACACTATTCTCTCTAGAAGAGATAAAATACCCTGACCAAGAACATGTATTATTCTTATATTTTAAATAATCCTTACTAGTCGAAAACTCGACAGACTCCAATGGTTTATTCTTCAATCCTTCAGACAAATCATATTTTTGAGTAAAAAATATTGTCGCATCAATCCATGTTCCACCATTATTCTTTAATAAATTAAACCTCAGAATATCAGAAAACGTTTGAACTGATATTTTACCCTTTTCATAATCTCCAATTATTATTGGATTAATATCAGTGTATTCCTTATATGTATCCTTTGTTATTTCAATAGTCTTTGATTCAGGGTTATTCCTTTTTACTGAATCTAGACATCTTTTGACTACTTTTGGAGAGTTTTCAAAACCGTCCCACCAAAAAACAAAAATATTCTTATTAATAGGACACTTATCAAAGTCTGTTGTCTTATCCTTGTATTCATCTAGAAATGGCTGAATTCTTTGCTCAATTAAAGGCATTTTTTTATAAATATCTTTAAACGCAATCCTTCTATTGTTTTTAAACTTATGTAATCTCAAGCTTTTTGCAATTCCACTTCTCATGTCCTTAATAGTAGAAATCCAATCTCTTGCTATAGAGTTAATATTTCCCAGTCCATTTTTTATTCTAATGGTAAATAAGTTATATAAAGAAGGTGATGATATGTGTCTTTTTAACAGAATAGTAATCTTTTCTCTTTTATTAGTTGTTCTTTTTAATTCAGTCTTTAGTGCTTGTCTTAATATTGTGTCTTTTCGAAAGATCTTATAAGCATCTTTAAAACTTTTATCATTTGTCTTTTGCAATCTATTAAAAAATGATAATGTCAGATGTGAATATAATGAGTATGCATTATCCAATGAATCTTTTTTTTCTTTTAACAATTTGACAAACAACTCATAAGTTTTTCTGGCTTTTCCAATATGTTTGTCTATATCATCACTTTTCATCATAGAATTCTGATTACCAACATTGTAAAAATAGGTGTTACATGCTTGTATGGCCTTCCCATATTTACTACCTGATAGCAACAAATATGTGAAAATCGAATCTTCACCCAAACTCACTTCCTTATAATTGACAAATCTTTTCACAATCTTATCTGCACATTCTTTTTTATATAATTTGTTCCATCGAGAAATGAATATATCATTAGGTATTTCTGTACTGTCTTTCGATAACAGAATATTTTTCCGCAATTCTATGATATCTGCATTTTTAAACACCTTATCTTGTTTTAATAAATATGGTGTTAACCTCCCATTATTATCTTTATAAAAACCAAAAGCCAAGAAATCATAATCATTGTCCAATTCAGAAATGAAATTTTCAATGAAATGTTCACCCACATAATCATCCGGATCTAAAAAGGCAATATAATCACCTGATGCATTTTTTATACCCTCTATAGTTGCATCAACCAAACCACCATTATCCTTATCAACAACAACTATTCTTTCATCTTCACCCTTATATTTTTTTATTATTTCCAAGCTATTGTCTGTAGAACCATCATTAACTAATACAATCTCAATATTAGAATATGATTGTTTCTGAAGCGATTGTATTGATCTATCCAAATAAACTTTCTGGTTATATATTGGTAGTACTATCGAAACTAAATAATTATTATCCATTACTCTAACCTTTCGACGCATTAATCAAATGTTGGGAATTCATTATTTTCCTTCAATGCATTTCTAATACTTTCTAAATATCCATAACCATATTCTTCGTCTGGTTCTAAATATCCGCCTTCTGCCCACTCATTCCATGCATACATAAACATCATATCTTCCTTATAATCATTCTTTGCATGTTTAATTTGAGCAGACAAGTATTTTTTAAATTTTTCAGGGTTTTCTCCTTTATAAATAAATCCCCTATCTCCATGGCGTGGAGTATTATCCCATCTTACAAAGGCGCTCGGAATACTATTTTTTCTAAATGGTTTTGAATTTATGATATTTTCCCAAGCCTCATCATAACTAATATACTGCGAATTGGTAACCTTCTGGAAAGTTGACATTCCATACCTTAATATGTTTATACCAAATCTTTTTTCAAAAACTGCTGCTACTTTTCTTCTTATTTTCTTTAAAGAATTAATAAAACCTTTTTTAGTAGACACCATATTATGTCTAGCATATGCGGGTTGAAACTCTATATCATAATCAAAAGCATCAGCAACTTTACTTTTACTCCAATCCAATTCGCCTGTTTGGTACGCAAATGTTATTCCTTTTAATCCTGCTTGAATAGCCAATTCATTCCAATAATCCATCATTTCTTCCACACATTCCATAACAGACGGTCTATATAGAACAAATAACGGCTTTTCATCTCTATAAATGTATCTCTCATCCTTTAGAAATGGCAAAAGGTAATCAAAATGCTCTTTCCATTCTTGTTTACTTCCATATTTTTGAGGAATTAAAACTTTTGTTGCCTCACCAACCCAAGCTTTTGTCCAAGCTTCATTAGCCCAACAAATACAAAATGGCATATCAATATCTTTATTAGCTAACATCTGCTCCATAGGTTTTTCCAGTAGTAATTTCCCATTAAACCAATAATGATAATAGCAAAATCCATAAATGCCATGTTCTTTTGCTATATTTGCCTGCCATTTTTTTACATCATCATCTAACAGATTATAATAATTATTATTTAACGGAACTCTTGGTTGGGTATGCCCTTCATATATTGGCTTGGCATTTTTCACATTAACCCACTCTGTAAAGCCCTCTCCCCACCATTCATTGTTCTCTGGTATGTTATGAAATTGTGGTAAATAATATGCAATTATTTTCATTGAATGATCCTTTCTTAAACTAGTTAATTAGTCACTTGCATTTCTCTTTTTATAAAAATCGTCCCATGCTGTTTCATTATCATTCTTATCCCAATGGCTAGAACTATATTCTTTTCTTCTCTCCATCAACTCGTCATATTTTCCTATTTCTCGGGCTGGAACCCCACCCACAATTGTACCTTCTGGTACATCTTTATCAACTAGACTTCCTGCTGCAACAATAACATTAGGACCAATAGATACATTAGGTAGTATTCTACTTCCTGCACCTATAAACACATTTTCATGTATTTCTATGCAACCAAGGTATTCGACATACTCTCTTTTTCCAAAAATTCCATCGAAAACCCAATTTATAACATCATGCATAACAAATTCAACATCACTTGCTATTGCCACATTATCATGAATCTTTAACCTTTTACCATCGAGTGGATATTTTCTAGGTTGCCAGTGGACATGCTCACCTAAAAGCGCAAATTTATTTTTTTTCTTTAACCACTTAACTCTTTTTTGTGCTGATGGAATTAGGTAAAAATATATTCTTTCCAAAAATTTAAATCTATGCTTTTTTATATGTTTCCTGCCAACTTGCAATGACTTATCATCATATTTCCCCATATCAATCCTCCGTCAAACCACTTTCTAAAGCATATTTTAAGTAGTTATTGGACTCACATCTTAAGTGGTTAAGTTTTAATTCTACGCTTTTATAATCAATAGCATCTTCAATAGTATCCAGATTATCATTAAACCTTCTATCCTCTAATCCAAGCAACTCACATAAACTATCAATTCTACTATTTCTCGAGTTGCTACCTGCAACAAATCTATTAAAAGTCATGAATTTTTTGTTATGCAAAATGCTAAAGACTGACCCATGGAAAGAGTCCGTTAAGATGTATTCTGCATTTCTAATCAAATTTACGAAATCACTTGCATCCATGTCAAAAAGTTGGATATCTCCGAAATTCTTATCTATTTCTACAAAGTTGTCCAAAAACGGACAACTAACAATCTGATATCCTGTTTTTTCTTTGAGTTCATTTGCTACTTTTCTATGTTCGTCGTTATCTCCTAAAAAATAGCAAAAAATATATTTGTCTTCCACTGGCCTATTTTCAGGAATGACTACTTTCCATTCTTCCTTAGATAATAGTAATGTGGGATCACAAACCACTTGCACATCTTTTCCAGTTAAGTCTTTTATGATTCTGCTTCCAGCTATTTCCCTAGTACTAAGCGCTTGAAAACGATTTAAGTATTTAGCTGTTCTCTTTTTTTGATAGACCGGAATGTCACTCACTCCAAAACTTGTAGCGTATGCCACCTTAGGTTTGTCATCCGGAGCAAATTCTAATGTATAAAAATGACTCCCCAAATTATGAGGTAACCATAATTGATCGCTTCCACAAAGAAATAAATCATAATTTTTTTTAGTTTCTTCAACCAATTGTTCCCATCCATAATATGGTTTAGAAATATTAGTAAAGTATTTTTCAACGAAATCATCGAATCTTTTATTTCTTATGGCTACATTTTGTGCAAGACTCCTATATTCTTTAATTTGTCTTCTTTTTTGTTTTGCATGTAATTTTGCCTTAACAAAAGGAATATTAAATAATCTTGGTATCGTCTGTAGAACAAATCTAGGAGTTATTTTCTTTTTATATACAATTATTTCAGAATCAAATCCCAACTCTTCTATTTTCTTTACAGTAGCTAATACTTGAAGTTGACTACCAAAATTCTTTGTGTCATAACAGACAGCCAAACCTACTTTTTTCATATCATTTCTCTTTTTGTCCAATTTTTTTTATTTTTGTATCATTAACATATATTCCATTTGGATCTATGTTTTCCATTACTATGGAACCTGCACCCACAATCGAGTCACTCCCCACTTCTACATCACCTAGGATCATAGCATATGGCCCAATAAATGCTCCTTTTCTTATTACTGGACTTGGTTCTCCTATTTTATTCATTCCAATATTTACATGATGTTGAATTATCACATTGTCTTCTATTACTGAATCTTTATGGATAACAACACCCAATGCCTTGTGTCCAAATCTAACATTCTTTCCAATTTTGACTTTTCTTGGTATATCACATCCATAAAGCAGTCTCATTATCTTCGAACATCCAGGCAAATATCTCGACGTCTTCAATAATATATCGAAAAAACTCATTTTATTACTCTCCTAATAATTGTGAATAATATCGGTCCAACTTCCTGTGCATTATCTTCATACTAAATTCATCATCTATTTTCTTTTTATTATTTATAGACATTTGTTTTATAGTTTCAATATCTGAACTACATTTTACTAATGCATCTGCTAATGCATCCACATCTCCTGCTTCTATTAGAATTCCATTCTCATTTTTTATCACCTCTGGAATAGCGCCCACTGTGGTACTAATAATAGCTTTACCAGCTGCCATCCCTTCTAAAACTGCCATTGGAAGCCCCTCATTATATGATGGTAATACCAATGTTGCTGATTCCTTTAATAATTCAATTTTTTCATCAAACCCTATCCAGCCTATTACCTTAATATTTTTTTCAAGATTCTTATTCTTTATGATCTGTTTAACTTTGTCTATCTCTCCGTCGCCTGCCATCATGATTTTAATATCTGGATTATTATTTACGGCTTTTTCAGCTGCATCCACCAAATCGTATGCACCTTTTCGCTCTCCTAGTCTACCCATGAAAGCAAATGTATTCTTGCATTCTTCCACACCACAAACAGCTCTTTCAAATTCTTCTGTATCTATTCCGTTATTAAGTGACACACAATTAGTGATATGAAATGTGTCTTCAAACTTCTCCTTCCAATCATCTGACAATGCAATAACCATATCCGCACTATTAAGATAGTCTAAAACCTTTTCTTTTTTCTTATCATTTAGTCCATCGTAAAATATGAGATACTTTGCTCCATGAACATGAGCAATAGCTTTCTTGTTTGCTTTTTTTATCCTTTTCAAATAGTGTCTTTTTCGGAATGTACTTCCAAATGATGCATTGTGAATATGAAACAAATCATATTTCTTATAAACAAACAAAAATTTTATATACGCATAAACCGAATATAAAAATCTAGTCAAAATATTTCCATCTATGTATGATGGAAATATATCTATATCATATTTCTTATTTAGGATCTTACTATTTCTAATACCACTAATAACTGTGGCCATTCCACCACGTGATTTTGTATCACTTGGACCTATAACTAATACTTTCTTTCTATCCATAATCACCAAATTTGTATTGATTTTATTCTTCCACGGGAAGTTTTAACCAATCTCCCATTTTTTTATCAAATGATAACGGTTTAATTTTTCCAAAACCTGCACCTTTAGTAAAAGTTAATTCTCCAAAATAGATTTTTCCATGTGTGTAGTAAAAATCAACGCGTACATGATAAAAATCCTTAGATAGATCTGCTGCTATTTTTTTCATTTCTTCAAATGCATCGGGAATTCTTACTTTAGTTTCTACATCATTTGGATATCCTAGTTCAACTCCCTCTAACATTTTAAAATCCATATCATAAGCATTTATCGTGTGATGCCCTTCTTTCCAAGTATCAACATATAATAGTTTTGGTTCACCATTAAAACAAAAAAACTTATAGTCAAATAGTGGTTCACCATTGTCTCCTTCTAAGTATTCTTCCACTATAATTCTTGGTGGTTCAATGCCATAAAACCATTCACCATAGCATGGAATGAATTTTGCTTTTAACCATTTCTTACATTTCTTTATTGTATCTTCTCTATCTAATCTTGATTTATCTGTACATATGATATTAAAAGTTGAGCCATGTGTTACCTTTAACACAAATTGATTCGGAAGAGAATCAAATGGAATTTCATCTGGATTAAAGCCTTGCCAAATCAATCTATTTAAAAGATTCCCATATTCTTTTTCCTCAATGTATTTTCTAACTGCATACTTATCGCAGCACTTTGCCATAAGTGGGTTTTTATCATTTAGTTTTATCCATTGAATTTTTTCATTATATGTTTTGGGGTTCTTAAGATTTAATTTGTAACCTAATTTAAGTCTAAACAAGATTTTCAAATCAAGTTCTGGACTTATTTTATACAATATATTAAATGGTGTTAATATAATATTCTTAGTGGTTGTATTCATTCAACTATCCTTTTAACTACATTATTGTCCTTTTATAAATTCATCGATACTATCAATTATTTTTTGCGTATTACTCTCATATATATTAAATCTATGTTCTTTAACATATCCTATAGCATCTACTAATTCATTACACTCATCTATTCCACAAATCAAATCGTTCTTTTTAAATTGGGCCACTATTTGCTTTTGATGATCATCTACATGTTCTCCAAATCTTTCTAATCGAGGAATAGCTATAACCTTTTTCCCTGCTTTAATAGCTCCTACAATTGCACCTGTACCACCATGCGTGATAACAATATCTGTTTTGGAAATAATGTCTGCAAACTCATCTCTACTAAGAAACTGTTTAAAATCATATTTTTGGGGTTCATAATCGCTATATCCAGTCTGTGCAAAAACATCATCGGTAATATCACCCTTAGCTATTAACTCATCAATTGCTCTCAATAGTCTATTAAATTGAAATTTTTGTGATCCTAATGTTATAAAAATCATTTCTAATAAATTCCCCCAAGATATATTGCATCTGGATAAAACTCTAACATACTTTCCCACTGTACATAAAATTGATCCGCGTACTTATATAAAAATTGACCTGTTTTAGTGGGGTCAGTAATTTTCGCAAATGATTCTATGTATATGAGTTTCTTTCCAAGTTTTTTTGCAATCACTGAAATAGGAATCATTGCCAATACACCAGTGGTAATAACTACATCCGGTCTCTCCTTAATAAAAATATAGAACGATTTGACAAAATTCCAGATAAGTTTTGGTATAACTAGCGCTTCTTTTCTATTAACTTGTTGTTGAAAATATATTCTTTGACCTTTAACAGAAGTTTTGTAAGATGTCTTTTCAGTAATCAGAAAACTATCATATTTTTCCATTAAAGGTTTTAGCATTAATAATTGTTCAAAATGTCCACCAGTAGATGCTGCAAAACATATTTTATTATTTTTCTTCGACATTTATTTTCCTCATCAATCAAAGCATTTTGATACAACTAATCTGTTATTTAATATCTCAACCATCATATCAACGCTTCCATTTAATCCTAAATATCCACTGTCGATAGAGAAATTGTAATTAGACATATTGCTCCACTTTTTACCAAGTACTTTTTCTAAATACAATTGTCTCTCCCTATCTATTTTTGCCATACCTTTTTGCGCCTTATCAACAGTTAATCCAAATCTTTCCATAACACGTGATAGCTTTATTTCATCGTCAGCATGAATATAAAAGCTTGTCAAATCGTCTCTATCTTCTTTAAGTAGGTGCATTCCTAATCGTCCTACTATCACGCAATCTTCTTTTGCTAGTTCATTTACTAGACCCTGTACTTGTTTTCTATCAGAAGAATTAGAACTTACAATATCCTTAATAGCTCTCTTCTCAGAATCAACAATATTTTCTGCAAACTCTGGCAAATTAGTATTTATATCTTTTTTCTTCGCTATATCTGCTATAATCTGTTTGTCGTAAAAAGCTATGCCAAGTTTTTTAGCCAATCTATATCCTATTTCATGTCCACCGCAACCTGACTCTCTAGATATTACAATAATCATTTATGTATCCTCTTTCAAAAAACCTTTTTAATTATTCTTCATTTTTTGTTGCTCTAATTGCTTCTCCCCATAACCATATCCATATCCATAATATCTACCATATTTTTTCTTGGACTTTGGAACGCGGTTAAGAACTGTTCCTAGTAATTTACATCCGACTCTATCTAGTTGAGCCACTGCCTGTTTAACAATCTTCTTTGAAGCATATCCACTTCTGATAACCATTACAGCTCCATCACACATTGATGCGATAAGTGAGCCATCAGCCACATTGTCTAGTGGTGGTGAATCTATAATCACATATTCAAAGTCATCAGATACTTTATTTAAAAGTTCTTTGAACTTTGGATCTTCTAGAAGAATAGTTGGATTTTCTAAAACATTTGTACATGGAATGAAATATCCATTCTCAACATTTGTTCCATATATTACATCGTCATAAGTAGCATTTCCTGATAGATAGTAGTCCATACCCTGTACATCTTCTTCACTCTTCACCTTATATCTATTAGTGGCTGTAGCTTTTCTTAAGTCAAGGTCAATAAATGCTGTCTTGAATCCCGCTTCAGCCAGCATTTTCCAAAGATAGATTGAAATGAAACTTTTTCCTTCATTTGGAACTGTACTAGTGATAAGTATTTTCTTTGTACTCTCACCAGTGAACTTTACATTTATTCTTAATCTATTTAGTGCCTCTTCTAATGAATATGGAAGGTCAACTAATTCTATGTTTACTTTTTTCATTATTTTACCCTCCTTTTTTTGAATACTGGTCTTTTAACTTTTTCATCTTCCTCTATAAAAATATCATTCTCAGGTATAACTGTAAGCGGTGCGAAACCAAATTCGTTTTCAATATCTTCTGCAGTTTTTAGTGTGTCATCTAATAAGAATCTGATAATTAAAATCACACAATAAATTGCTGCAAATAACACTCCACCTAGCAATAACCATTTTAAATAACTTGGTCCAACTTTCTTTTCTTCCAATTTACCTCTTTGAACAATATTAGGTTTAGTAGTACTCATTGCTCTAGGCAAATATGTTCGTAGAGAATCTACTAATGTATTTGTTATTTTTTGAGCTAATTTGGCATCTGGAGCTGTAGTAGTTATTCTTAAAACTCTAGTATCCTCCGGATTTTCTATACTAATCATGCCAGATAATTTGTCGGCAGTCATATCCAAATGAAGCTTATCAACAACCTCTTCCATTACCGGATAACTAAAGATTAATTCTTCATAATCCTTTGTAAGAGCCTGTCCAATATTCAAATCCGCAAAATTTATAACCGCATCTTCAGACGCAGATGCTGCGTAGAGTTTTGC
>OCTX012263206.1_pt1 | contig 11567 bp, 9 predicted proteins | sample 1539691 | NCBI WGS metagenome assembly OCTX01 (sample SAMN02144231, study PRJEB22623) | gut metagenome | biome: sheep rumen | host: Ovis aries | place: New Zealand | reverse complement strand
ACTTTTATTGTCATGGGATTTTTATATGCCCGCCCCCTGCGAAAAACGGGGCTTGAGACCATTTCCCAATATCTTGTGCTGAATTACGGAAAGACGACCGGCTCCATTGCCAGCTGGGTGACTACCATTGGCATATTCTTCAGTGTGGTGTCCAGTTGTTTGCCTGGTATTGGTATCATTTGTGCCGTGTTTGGAGTGTCTGTCTGGACGGCAGCTTTGATTCTGATCCTGTTAGTTGCCAGCTATGTGTTTTTTGGAGGCATGAAGAGCGCCGGGGTGGGCGGCATACTGAAGATGCTGATCCTGTTTGCCAGCCTGTTTGTGGCAGGATGGGCAGCCTTTTGGGCAATTCATACGGACCCCGCAATTAACGCAGCGTTACCGGATTTCCCCTGGTTCAGCATGGTGGGAAACGGGGTCGGCAGTGCGGCATCGAACCTGCTTTCCGTATTTGTTGGAATCATTTGCACCCAGACATATATTCAGGCTCTTTTCTCTGCTAAAGATCCGGCGACAGCTTCTTACGGGGCCTTTGCTGCGGCCTTGGTTGCCATCCCGGTAGGTCTTCCCTGCGCTATGATCGGCATGTACATGCACGCGGTGGAACCTGATGTGTTGCCGCTGCTGGTACTTCCTACGTATCTTTTGCACCATCAGCCGGCCCTTATCGGCGGCATGGCCATGGGCGGTATCATCATTTCCCTTATCAGTTCCATCGGCGGCCAGTCTCTGGGGATGGGGACCATTATTTCCAAAGATATCCTGGCGCCTCTGTTCAATATTAAGAAAGACAGCACCCTGTTAAAACTGAACCGCTTTACCTGTGTCCTGATCATGGTCATCGGATGCATTTTTTCTATTATTTACCGAGATACCCAGATTTTGTTCTGGAACTATTTATCCATGGGACTAAGGGGCGGCGGCATCTTTCTGCCTCTTACGCTGGCTGTGTTCAGACCCAGGTGCGTCAGCGGCAGATGGGTGGTCATCTCCATGGTGGCCAGTACGGCGGTTGCAATTGTTGCCACGATTATGCAAACCTCTGTTAAACCCATGTTCCTTGCGGTGGGGGTGAGCCTGCTTCTGTTGCTGCCGGGAATGGCAGGTAAGAAAGGGTGAGAGGGCATGAAAGATAAAAAGCTTTTTCCTAACATTCATTTAATAAGAACCATGGCGGTTGTGCTGCTTTTGCTTCTGTTGTGCAGTGTTACAGGCGTAACGTGGGCAAAGGTGGCTGATGAAAACAGTTTTTCCAAAGACAAAACCGGGCAGAGCGGGACTCTTAAGAATTCTGCGGTACAGCAAAAGGTTATTCAGAAAGCTGCAAAGGAAAATTCAGCAGATCATTCGGACACAACCGTCAAAACTCCTGCGGCAGTACCTGCAAAACCGCCGGTTCCCTCCATTGTGCGCAAATCCGTTAAGATTTCTGCAGTTGGAGACTGCACTATCGGCTGGGATGACCGTTATGCGCCCGGGAACCGTTTTGATGCGTATCTGGAAAGCAACGGCGGAGATTACGGATATTATCTGGCAAAGGTGCGGGATGTGTTCCGGGAAGATGATTTTACCATTGCCAATCTGGAAGGGACGTTTACTTCTTACCCCGTAAAAATGGAAAAGACGTTTAATTTTTCCGCGCCGGAGGCCTATAAAAATGTACTGATGCTGGGCTGCGTGGATGCGGTGAGCCTGGGCAACAATCACACTTATGATTTCGGTGAAAGAGGCTATCTGGATACCATGGCTGCGTTGGACAGCATTGGTATCCCGTATTTCGGTCACGAAAAGTATCTGGTAAAAGAAGTCTGCGGGGTAAAAATCGGCTTGTTCTCGTTGCTGGATTATGGCTGTCAGTTTTATCACGAAATTGACAAGGCCCTTGCATATCTGAAAAGCCAGAAATGTGACTTGATCATCGCCTGCATGCACTGGGGCGTGGAGCATACCTACGAGCAGACCTGGGCCCAGGTGACCATGGCCCACTACCTCGTGGATAACGGCGCAGATCTGGTGCTGGGCAGCCATCCTCACGTATTACAGGGGATTGAAAAATATAAGGGGAAATATATCCTCTATTCCATGGGTAATTTCTGCTTTGGCGGAAATACCGATCCGGACGACAAAGACACGATGATTTTCCAGCAGACTTTTACATTTGTGAACAGCGAACTGCAGCCGGACGATTATATTAAGATCATCCCGGCTTCTGTTTCCGGCGTGAGCTATTGCAACAATTACCAGCCGGTTGTACTGGAAGGTGCGGAAAAGGAACGGGTGATGCAGAAGATCATGAGATACAGCAGCGGCTTTGCGTACAGGGAATAAAAGATAATAAAACGTTGCCTGACAAGAGGAATATCCGTGTCAGGCAGCGTTTTTTATTTGCGGCGAAGCATGTAGAAGCATGGTTAATGTTGGCCCGTTTTTTCGCGTAACCGGGACTCACCGTCCCCAAAAATTGCGGGCGAGGTTCCGGCCTCGGACAGATAAGGTGTCAGCAGCATGATGACCTCCGTTTTGCTTTTGCTGCTGTAGTGGTTTTTGAACAATGCACCTAATAAGGGAATCTTTGATAAGAAGGGAATCTGTTGCAACTGTTTTTGTTCTTCTTCGCTGATGAGACCGCCGATGATCAGTGTTTCACCATTGCGCATCCGCACGTTAGTATCGGCGGTGCGGCTGTTGATGCGGTAATTTTTTAATTCACTGATCAGGGTCGGCGTGCTGACCTCCGTGTGTACGGATGATGTGATATAACCGTCCCGGCTGACGACCGGGGTATAGGTTAATTTGATCCCTGCGTCCACATATTCAGTGGAATACGTGGATTCTCCGTTGTTATGTTTTTCGGTGACGACCGGGATATGGCTGCCGATGAAGATGCTGGCTTGTTTTCCCGGAATCGTGATCAGGGAAGGTGTGGCCAGTACTTTTGCTTTTCCGCTGGCGATCAGGGCATTCAGTGTGGCTGTGTAACAGAAACTGGCCTGAGAGCGGTTCGTCAGACGCAGATGTCCCTGATGGGAAGAGTGGGTTGAATTGCCGGTTGCTTTTGTATCAGTGTCTCTGGACTTAGGACTTGTAATATATTGAGGCAGTGTATCCCAGTTCCACTGCAGCCCCAGATTTTTTTCTTCGGACTTTTCAATGGAAAGGATTTTGGCTTCTAACGTAACCTGCTGCGTTGCGGTGTCAAGTGTTTGCAAAGCTTCCTTAATTTTACGCGTTTCTGCCGGGCTGCCGTTGAAAAGAAGACTGTTGCTGCCGGAATCTGCCGCCAGTTTTCCGCTGGTAAGAATAGCTGATAACGTTTTTTGGATGTCTTCCGCTTTGGCGTAATTCAGAGGGAAGGTGTAAAAGCCGGCGGCCAGCTTTTTTGCATTTTCTTCTCTGGTAATCAGTATAACGCCGTTCTTTTCTACATACGTGAGCCCCTGCGTAAGTGTAAGTGTGTCAAGCGCCGTAGCAAGGGAAACATTGTTAAGCTGCAGCGTTACCGGTTCGCTGAGTTTTGTGTCGGCAATGACATTCTGGCCGGACATTTTAGTCAGCGCCGCAGCTATTTCTGACAGGGTTGCGTTTTTAACGGAAAGTGAGATGGCCGGTCCGGCGCTGCAGACCGTTGTAAGTGGAATTACAAGCAATGTAGTGACGAACCAGATTGTAATAATTTGCAATATATGAATTGATTTCAAAGAACAGATCCCTCCTCATTATAATGTTAACGTGATCGTATTTGAACGGCTTCCATTATGTTGCGGGCAAAGCAAAACAGATGTGGCTTTGATTTCTTTTATGTAGTATCCATTCCCCAATGGTTCGCCGGAATGGAAGATTCCCTGTATCTGTCGCCAGTGCAGCAGTACAAATTTTTCTTTTCCGTTGTCAAAGATGCCCGCGATACGGGGCTCCTGTGTATTGACAGGGTCAGCGGGTTGGTTTTGCATACCGGGTATATGCTTTTGCTGCAATTGATCTGGTATTATCTGCTGTGATGATGCTAAAAATTTCTGTCCCTGCGAAGCAGGAAGCGGTTCTTGCAGTATTGCGGGCAGGGCAAACGGATCACGTTGTGTATTCCTTTGAATTACGGCAGTGCCTTTTGTGTGGCTGGAAGAAGAGACAGGACTGCTTTTGGACAATAAAAGGCCAGAGGCATCACTTTTTAACGATGTCTCCGGCCTTTTTTGTGTTTTCCCTGATTTGAGCTCTGTAACGGTGCCTGATTCCGTGGTGTTGCGGGACAGGCTGTCTGAAGCTTTGCTGGCTGTTTCTTTTTTTACCGTGACTTGTGAGACCGGGACTGGCTCATTCCCGTTATGACATCCCGATACAAAAAAAGAAAAAGCCAGAAGGACTCTGATCTTTCCAAAAAATGATTTAGAAAACTGAAAAAAATTGTGCATGCGCATTCTCCTTAAGGTACGCACGCAATGTCTGTACAGTTATGGCTTTTCACATAACAGTAGTATTATAGCCCTGCCTTTACAAAAAGAAAAGTATTTGACAAAAAGTTCATAAATTATTTACTAAATGTCCTGTTTTTTGCGAAAACCGGGAAAAACGTGTTTTTTACAATATAAAATTCATATAAATTTCAAAAACTCCGGTAACAGACTCTTCGCTTTTTGGAAACATGGTATTACAATCTATTGGCATAGTATGGAGGTGATTTCATTGTTACAGTATCAATTGAAAATGGAAGATGCGCCCATTTTGCGTCTGCTGGATTCCATCGTCACAGAAGGACTGGAAGCGGGTAGCAGCGATATCCACCTGGAGCCGGGAACAGGATTTAGCCGGATAAGATATCGGATTGACGGTGTGTTGCAGCAGGCGCAGAAGCTTCCTATGGAGCGCCATCCGGCCCTGGTTTCCTGCGTGAAGCTGATGGCAGGCATGGATATTGCGGAAAAACGGAAGCCGCAGGACGGCAGGGCGCAGGTCAGTCATGCAAATAAAATGATTGACCTGCGGGTATCTTCCCTGCCAACGGTTCTGGGTGAAAAGGTTGTTATACGTATTCTGGACCCGGATGCAAACCGGCTTCGTCTGGAAGGTATGGGATTTACGGAAAAGAACCTTGCGCTTTACCGGTCAATGTGTCAGGCGTCCTACGGGCTGATATTGGTGACCGGTCCTACCGGGAGCGGGAAGACGTCGACGTTATATGCGACGTTGCAGGAACTGAACCGGCCGGAACGGAACATCATTACGGTAGAGGATCCGGTCGAATATTCAATGGAGGGTGTAAACCAGGTGGCGGTCAATACAAGAATCGGCATGGATTTCGCCAGTGGGTTGCGTTCCATTTTACGTCAGGACCCGGACATAATCATGATTGGGGAAATCCGCGATCGGGAAACGGCAGAAATTTCCGTACAGGCAGCGCTGACCGGTCATCTGGTGCTCAGCTCGCTGCATACAAATACGGCAGCAGGGGCGGTTACCCGTTTGCTGGATATGGGGATCGACCCCTTCCTGGCAGCGTCTGCGCTGCGGGGGATTGTAGCCCAGCGCCTGGTGCGCAGGCTGTGCCCTTCCTGTAAACAAGCAGGCAACGCAGGGGAAAATGTGTGGGAAAGAAACTATTTCCGGCATCTGGATTTGATTCGGGAAGGAAAAAGTACAACTGACACCAATACTATTGTTTACCATGCTACAGGTTGCGAGGCCTGCCGTCAGTCCGGTTACCGGGGGCGCATGGCGGTTCATGAGGTTTTGCCGGTGAATGCCGCTTTAAAGGAAAAAATTATCCGTCACGCCACGGAGCAGGAGTTGTGGGAAGCAGCAAAAACAGAGTTCCCCGGTCTGCAATCTTTAGAAGAAGACGGCATGAAGAAAGTTAAAGAGGGGGTTACGACCGTACAGGAGTTGCTGCGTGTACTGGGGGTGTGACATGGGATATTTAATTGATGATTTGCTGCATCAGGCTGCGGAAATGAATGCCTCCGATCTGCACATCAGCGAAAACGGACCTGCTGTTGTGCGTATATCAGGAATGCTCAGCAAATTCGGGGACATGATTTCGGACGTTTATTCGCTGTTTGAACCGATAGTGCCTGCGAGGCAGAAAAACATGTTGAGGGAAAACGGTGAATGTGATTTTGCATACGCAGATTCTTTTGGTCAACGGTTCCGTATCAACCTGTATCGCAGCACTGACGGTTATAACGCCGCAATCCGTATCATACCGGAATCAATTCCCGCATGTGATGAATTAGGTTTGCCGGAAACCATTCAGAAGTTTTCGGAGCTCCCAAATGGCCTGGTACTGATTACCGGAGTGACCGGATCGGGTAAAAGTACGACGCTGGCTGCGATTTTGAACGAGATTAACCAAAACAGGGCAGTTCATATTTTAACGTTGGAAGACCCTGTTGAATACAAATTTCATTCAGCGAGAAGCCTGATTCATCAGCGTGAGATCGGAAGTGATACGATAAATTTTGCATCAGGGCTGAGAGCTGCGCTGCGAGAAAATCCGGATGTGATTGCAGTGGGAGAACTGCGTGATCTGGAGACCATTGCCATTGCGGTGACCGCAGCGGAAACCGGTCATCTTGTCTTTGGCACCCTTCATACCCGCAGTGCTGCGGAAACGGTTGACCGTATAATTGACGTGTTCCCGGAACAGCAGCAAAGGCAGATCCGGGTCCAGCTGGCTGGCTGTCTGCAGGCTGTGGTCTCCCAACAGCTTCTGCCGGGTAAGCATGGGGAACGGACTGCGGCATTTGAAATTATGGTTATGACGACGGCCCTTCGCAATCTGATCCGGGAAGGGAAAACACAGCAGATGGAATCTTATATCCAGACTGGCAGCCGGTATGGTATGCAAACCATGGAGGCTGCTGTTTCGGGACTGAAAAAAGAAGGGAAAATTTTTGTGAACAATGTAAATTAAATTTGCACAGCAGCTCTTATTAAAGGTATAATTAAATAAGCAGTTTTGCGGTATTATTCCAGGTATAGTTATCAAATGCAAAGGAGATGTTATCATGAGCTTATTGGAGACGCTATTAAAATCTATGACTTCTTCTTCGTCACTGGATACCATGTCCAGAAGGACCGGTGGCAGTAATGACCAGATGGCCGCTTTGATTACGGCGGCGTTACCGATATTACTGCGAGCACTGACGGAAAATGCTTCAACCAAATCAGGCGCTGCCTCCCTGCAGCAGGCGCTGACCCAGCATACGGAGACGGGTTCTGTTGCGGAGCAGTTTGAAACAGCGGATGTTGATGACGGCGCCAAGATTTTACAGCACATTCTGGGTGGTAATTCTTCTTCCGTTATGAACGGACTGTCCCGGCAAAGCGGGTTAAGTAACGATCAGGTCGGTTCTGCTTTGGGCGCGTTGGCCCCGGTATTGCTCAGCAGTCTGTCGGCTGCATCCAATCAGGCGCCGGCACAGCGGCAGAGACCGGCTATCGACCTTAGCGACGGAATCGATGCGTCGGATATTATGGGCTTCATGCAGATGATGTCTCAGGCACAAGGCGGAGCACAGCAGAGGCGTCCGCAGAACCAGGCTTCCTTTGACGGAAGTGACCTGCTGGGACTTCTCTCCATGATGAAATAATCGGGAACAGGATTTGTACGGTGGCTGCAGCATAATACTATACTGTAGCCGCCATCTTTTTTAGACAGGAGGCAGCATCAATGACTGTACGGAAAGGTACACAGTTTGCAAGAAAGTTACAATGGGTCTTGCTTCGCGTTGTATTGCTGCTGGTATTGGCGTTTTTTGGGCTGGAGTACTTTACCATTCACCGGCAGGATGTAAGGCGGGTCTGCGATTGGGGTTCCCGTATCATTCATTCTGAAAGTTTGCAGGAAGCAGCAGCTGTCCTGCGAAGTGGATACCAACCGGCAGATGATCAGGAAATTTCTGCAGATTCTGCCAGCCTTCGTGCGTTAGCCCAAAGTACGCCGCTGATCACGCTGGAAAACCTTCCGGAGTACGAAGGACGTTCTTTTGTTGTACTGAATGGGAACGAGCCGCAGTTTTCCAAAGATTTCAAATCAAAAGAAAATCCGTATTATTCTTTTACCCCGTTAGATGCATCGGGACGCTGCGGACCGGCTTACGGAAAACTGGGACCGGAGTTCCTTCCTTCGAAACCGCGGGGCCCTATCGGGATGATAAAGCCTACCGGCTGGCGTTTCAGTAAGTATGATGAAATTGATAAAAAGTATTTATACAACCGCTGTCATCTTCTGGCATTCCAGCTGACAGGGGAAAATGCAAACAAACGGAATCTGATTACGGGGACAAGGTATTTTAATGTAGTGGGGATGCTTCCTTTTGAAAACCGTGTGGCGGATTATATCCGTCGTACCCGCAAACATGTTTTTTACCGGGTGACGCCTGTGTTTAAAGGACAGGAACTGTTGGCCCGGGGCGTAACGATGGAAGCGCTTTCTGCAGATGACGGGGGAAAGGCTGTCCGTTTTCATGTGTTTGTGTATAATGTGCAGCCGGGAATTGAAATCAATTACGCCGATGGCTCAAATCGCCGGAAATGAGGTTCTGTATGAATTATGTACTGGTAGCAATCAATCTGCCTGTTAAAAATTTGTTCAGGCAGTTTATATATTCTCTCCCGGAAAGTATGCGCCAGGCAGGAGAAGGCTGGCGTGTCATTGTGCCGTTTGGCCCGCAAAAGGTAGAAGGCTTTGTAGTGCGTGTTTTATCCAGGGGAGAGGCAGTGGCTTTACTGCAAAAGGAAAATCCGGATTTTTCGTCAGATAAGATTAAAGAGGTCACAGCAGTTTTGGGGACCCGTCCGTGGTTTTCAGAAGAGATGCTGCTGACGGCAAAGTGGCTGGCCGGATACTATATGTGTTCGCTGGCGGAGTCCATGCGTCTGTTTATACCGGGGAAGTCGAGTATTAAACGCAGGCCTGTATATCAAAATGGCAGGCTGGTCGCTTATGATATAGAAGAGCGGCTGAAAGCCAGGACTGTATTGGCGTATTCAATTACAGAGAAAGGGAAAGCTGCACTGCAGGAAGGAAACCGGCGGGCTAAAGCGCAGATGAAGGCTTTGGAGGTTCTGCTTCATGCAACGGAGCCGCTGGACCGGAAAGAGGCAGAGTTGCAGCATATCAGTGGGGAAGTGTTGCGTACGCTGGCCGAAAAGGGATGGGCGCAGCGTACAGAGAAACGTTGGCTGCGTAACAGCTATGACCGTCATGCAGAGCGAAAAGAAACCTTGCAGCTGACAGAGGAACAGGCACAGGCAGTCGCGGCGATCAAGGCTTCATTAGAATACTGTTTTTCTGTAAATCCATTGAAATGGGTTGAAAACGGACATACAGAACTTGAATCTGTGAAAGGCTCTGTAATATGTAATTCTGCAAAATGTAATATTGAAAAGAATTATACAAAAAATGTACCGCAGGAATTTTTATTGCAGGGGATTACCGGCAGCGGTAAGACAGAAGTGTATTTGCGGGCTGCCGATTATGCGTTGCGCCAGGGCCGGCAGGTGCTGGTACTGGTACCGGAAATTGCGCTGACGGCACAGATCGTACAGCGGTTTCAGGCCTGGTTTCCTCAGGAAGTGGCAGTGGCGCACAGCAAGCTGTCGCAGAATGAGAGGGGCGACGTCTGGTATAAGATGCGGACCGGAGAAGCAAATGTATTGATTGGTGTGCGCAGCGCGGTTTTTGCCCCGTTTAAGAATCTGGGCCTTGTCATTGTAGACGAGGAACAGGAGAACAGTTATAAACAGGAAGAACGTCCGTCTTACCATGCCCGGGAAGTAGCCCGTTTCCGCTGTAAGAGCAACAGGGCCGTGCTGGTCCTTGGCAGCGCTACGCCTTCTCTGGAGTCATATTTCAGGGCCGTTTCAGGACGCATCGGTCATTTGCACCTGAAGTGCCGGCCAGGCAGTTCGTTTTTGCCGGTTGTAGATGTGGTGGATATGCGGGAGGAGCTGGCGCAGAAAAATTATTCCGTTATTTCCCGAAGGCTGCGCAGGGATATGATCGCAACAGTGCATGAAGGACAGCAGGCTATTGTGCTGCTGAACCGCCGCGGATATTCAACGTTTGTCATGTGCAGGGACTGCGGGGAAACACTGACCTGTCCGCACTGTGCGGTCAGTCTGGTGTATCATGCAGACGAGCAGGTCATGCGCTGTCATTATTGCGGCAATACATATCCGATTCCTGAAACCTGTCCTCACTGTGGCAGCCGTCGGATCAAATTTTTCGGCAGCGGGACCCAGAAGGCGGAACAGGAGATTCGCCAGATGCCCGGCGTAGAAGTATTGCGGATGGATCAGGACAGCACCGCGGCGAAAATGGCCCATGAAGAAATCATCGGACGCTTTTCCCGGAAGGAAGCGAATGTGTTGCTTGGGACGCAGATGGTGGCCAAAGGCCATGATATACCGGATGTTACGCTGGTTGGTATACTGGCAGCTGACAGTACGCTGAATCTTCCGGATTTCCGCGCATCCGAACGGGGCTTTTCCCTGCTGACCCAGGCAGCCGGACGGGCAGGACGGGGCGACAAACCGGGACGCGTAGTCCTGCAAACCTATGATCCGGAAAATGAAATTATTACACTGGCGGCAAAACAGGATTATGAAACGTTTGCGAACCATGAGCTTACCCTGCGAAGAGAACTACTGTATCCGCCGTATGGTGAGATTTTGAAATTAACGGTTGTGGATAAAGATGAGACAAAAGCCTGGGAACTGGGAGACGAAATTGCCGGTTTTTTACGGGACCGGTACGAAGCAGAAAAATGGGAACGTACGGAAATCATGGGGCCCTTTCCTTCCGGCGTAGCCAAGATCAGGGATCTGTACAGAATTAATATTGTGGTAAAATCCCAGGCGATGGAACAAGTGAAAGAATGTTTAGCTGCCAGTAAATACAGGTCGGTAAAGAATATTTATTTTGACGTAGATCCGATAATGGCAGTGTAGAAAGGGTATACGCGTTATATTTTTTGTGTTATAATATAATGTATTTTATTGAGCTTTTATTTTGGAGGAAACATGGCGGTACTGGAAATCAAAAGAGCAGGAGACCCGGTTCTGAAAAAAGTCTGCGAGCCGGTTAAACGCATAGATAAAAAAGTAAAACGTATTTTAAAAGATATGGCGGATACGTTGTATAAATCCGGCAATGGTATCGGTCTGGCAGCACCTCAGGTTGGCATCCTGCAGCGCATCGTTGTCATTGACCTGCAGGACGGCAACGGTCTGTTGGAGCTGCTCAATCCTGTCATTACGAAAAAAGAGGGTTCACGTATTGGCTGTGAAGGATGTCTCTCTGTTCCCAACTTTGAAGGGGAAGTAGAACGGGCAGAATATGTAGAGTGTGAATATACCGATCCTCACGGCAAAAAACAGTTCCTCGCTACCGATGGACTGCTGGCTATCTGCCTGCAACATGAAACGGATCATCTGGACGGCATCCTGTTTACCGACAAGGCTGTGACGATAACCCTGAAAGCACCGGAGGATTGAACGATGTGGAATGTGGTGTTCATGGGCACGCCGGATTTTGCGGTGGGTTCCCTTAAAGCATTGCTGGAAGC
>OCTX012183500.1_pt1 | contig 11569 bp, 10 predicted proteins | sample 1539691 | NCBI WGS metagenome assembly OCTX01 (sample SAMN02144231, study PRJEB22623) | gut metagenome | biome: sheep rumen | host: Ovis aries | place: New Zealand | reverse complement strand
TATTGACATCAGACATCTTCCTTCAGACTTCTTACATCAGCCTTCAGACAGCCTTTACCCTGCTCCTAGGCTCCTCTTAGCCTCCTCTTAAGCTATTCCTAAGCTTACTCATGAGTAAGGCTAGAAGCAGCCTAGAGTATGACTAGAGGCTGCTTAGAGTATGTGAATAGTGATAAGTTCAAGAACAAACAAATCGACTGCATTGCAGCCGATAGAGGGTATGATATTTTTTCAAATGTTTAGCTAATTATCATCTTCGAAGCAATTATCTTGTCAACAATGACCTTATCACCTTCGATATGGAAAATAATATTGAATCGCTTATTGCGAGTCCGCAACTGCTTAGCATGAGGATGAAATTGTAGGACAGTGCGATAGTGACTCTCTGGAATAACATCTGCTAAATATCGTAAAGACATGATTTCTGCCCCTAATTCATGAACATATTTAATGGCATGTTCAGCAGTACTGATGCTTACAATAAATTCGGCAAGACTATCAATATCGTCAAATACAGAATCTAGAATCTTAACTCTATACTCTTTCATAGTCTAACACGAACAGCCTCTTCTAGTTTGTCAACAAATTCCTCGACTGTGTGCAGACGCTCAGTCGGAGTAGAAGAAACATAATCGACAGGTTTATGTTTTTTTCGTCCAATCGCTGCCGATGGTGAAGTATAAACTGTTTCCATAATTCTATGTAATTCTTTCTGCAAAAATACGAGTAAGCGAGCAAAGTACAAAATAATTTTTGTTTATTTTCCTGATTTTTGTTGACAGTCCTTGCTTCTTAGCCCTTAAAAAAGTTGACTCGGTTATTCGTTAAAACTGATTTTTGTTGACTGTTTGCATTTTTTGCCGATACCTCACTCACTTGGCAGCAATCCCAGTGTCTATAGGGGTTTCAGCGAGTGAGGTATGTTCAAGATACCTCACTTATACCTCACTATAGACCTCACTATCCGATGGTAAAAACTTGATATTTTCAGAGAATGAAGTGAGATATATAGTGAGGTCTAAGTGAGGTTTAAGTGAGGTTTATAGTGAGGTATGTTTTTGCCTTAACTAACTAAAAAACTATCACTTAATCCTATTTCAAGTGAGGTATCGGCAAAAATTGAAAATTTCTTCAAAAAAATCAAGAATTAGAGAATTAGAGAATATTTTATTCATGAACATTAACTCCGTTGAGCCGGTTGCTTACTCCTTATTGCTTTATGCTCCCCGCTGGGGCTACTTCGCATAGCAATAATGTCGTCACTGCGCGGGTTCATGGGTCATTCATGATAATTCATGTTTAAAAGAAGCATTCCCATTCATCGGTATTTGACAATTTTTCCGTTTTTCAAGGAGTATTTCTGTTGTGTGTTTTCGGAGTGTGCAATGTTTTTCAAGGGTCATGAAAAATGGGCATTTTTGCGCGTACGCACAAGAAAAAAATTTTCTTAACGTACGAACAAGTTTTTCATAGTTATGTAGCAAATTTTATATAACTAAGAAATGTCATTCCACCCAAAGTGTGCAATTCCGTGCATTTTACAAAAGGTCGGATTTGGGTAATAGTTTACAGGGTAAGAGTTCAAAGTTCAAGAAAAAAAATCGACTGCATAGCAGCCGATAGAGGATTGGAAAAAGGGATTATTTTGTAGAAGATTTTGTACTGACAATTTCTATAATATGCACTTCTGTAGTGTTAAACCAGTAATAAATCCGACTTAAAGGATGCGAAAGAAAAGAACGATATTCGCGATTGTATAGTTCTTTCTCAAAACGTCCTATTGTAGGTGTCTTTACAATAGCATCTATTGTTTCTTTGATATTATGCTCAAATGTTTCTGCGAAAGAATAGCCTTTATTTACATGGTACCACAAAGCAATACGATAGTAAGACTGTGCTGCCTTACGATTTATTACTAACTTTCGCGATTCCATATATTGAAAAGTGCTTGAGTTTCAGCATCAGATAAAGTTCCGCTATTCTCTGATTCCAAAAGTACTGAATCAATCTTGCTTTCATCAACAACATTTGGCATAGGCTGATCAATCATAAAATCCTCAGCTTCCAACTGTTTTGCTATTTCATATGGGAAATGAGCATAGGCAAATTCACGGGCACGTTGATAACGTACTTCAAATGGTTCTGGATTGTCATCTACTATCTGACTTAATCGTGAAAGGAAGGATGGGTCATTGACTGTTGCAATCCGTCGACTAATGTGCCTACGCATCGCACCTACTACAGGGGCTGTATAGTATGCTGCAGCTGGTTCTGAAACTTTATTGTACTTTTCTTCTTCCATAAATCTATTATTTCACTCGCAAAAATACAAACTTATTTCTATACTTCTGCAAATCTTAATGGATATTTTTTGAATAAGTTGATGTTTACCATTGGAAAAGGACTGGATAAAAATAATAGATAATAGTTTATTGGTTATTGAAATACCCTACGAATGACAGCTCCTAGCCTGTACCTAAGCTCCTCTTAAGCTCCTCTTAGGCTGCTTATAAGCTTACTCATGAGTATGGCTAGAAGCAGCCTAGAGTATGGCTAGAAGCAGCTTAGAGTATGGCTAGAAGCAGCTTAGAGTATGGCTAGAGTATGTGACAGGTGGTATCCGTGTGAGATTAAAAAATTCGTAAATTGACAATTGATAATTTCCATTAATTATTTAGATCACGAGAACATCTAAAAACACTAAAAGCACGAAAACATTTCTTTAACCAAAAACATAAAAAACCCTTTCTTCGGCCTTGATGCTCCTCTGGAGCCTTTGTGCAAAGCGTTATGTCCTTGTCTTTAAAAGCAAGTTTTTACGCCAATGCCACACCACTTTTCACATCCACTTCGTGTCTGAAGTCCTTGAAAGAAAAACCAGGTTCTCCGAACCTAAAAACCTTAGCCAGCGTAGAATAAAACAATAATGGAATACTTATTTTAAATTATTGAACGTTATTGTTTTTAGGTCAATGCTACCCGCATGGTGATTTTCACTGGTTTTTCTTTTTGAAAGTTATGTCATCCGATAGGATGTGTTCTGATGTTGGTAAGAAGATGATGGAAGCTTGCTTACAATCAGATTCTTGCCGATAGCAGGACAGAGGCATATAGTGCCAAACTTTCAAAAAGGGTTATTCCAGGTTTTTGTTATAATAAATGATTTGTGAGATTAGTGCAATAGGTGTTCAGAAAAAGTTGTACCTTTGCAATCTCAAGAGGTCTGAAGTAGGAAGGCTGAGGACACCAACCATTAATCATTAATCTTGAACCATTAACCATTAATCACTCCTATGATTTCATTTGAATGCGACTATAATAACGGAGCACACCCAAAGGTGCTCGAGAATCTGATAAAGCATAACGATGCTAAACCAACCCCTTACGGGTTTGATGAGTTTTCTGAGAATGCCAAAAAACGCATCCGCGAGGTGATTGGTATGCCCAATGCTCAGATATTTTTTCTGACTGGTGGTACTCAGGCGAATGCTACCACCATCGACTCGATGCTTTTGCAGTATGAAGGTGTGATCTGTGTGGAAACTGGTCATATCAATGTACATGAGGCTGGTGCGGTAGAGTTTACGGAGCATAAGATAACTACTCTGCCTGGAGAACTGGGTAAGATGAATGCTCAGACCCTCGACAAGTATCTTGACGATTTCATGCACGACGGCAATAATGCTCATGCCGTGTATCCAGGACTGGTCTATATCACCTTCCCTACGGAACTCGGTACTCTATACACAGCGAAGGAGTTGGACGATATTTATAAGGTATGTCAGTTTTACAATATCCCGCTTTATGTTGACGGAGCGCGACTGGGTTACGGACTGATGGCTAAGGGATGCGACATCACCCTACCCTATCTGGCTCGCCATTGCGATGTGTTTTATATCGGAGGTACGAAGATTGGTGCTCTCTGTGGCGAGGCTGTAGTATTCACGAATCGCAGGGCTCACAAGCATTTCTTCTCCATACAGAAGCAGCACGGAGCTGTCATTGCCAAGGGAGCGTTGATCGGTCTGCAGTTTGAAGCACTCTTTACCGATGAACTTTATTTCAAGCTCTCGCGCCACGCTATCGAAATGGCTATGCGGATGAAAGAAATTTTCCAGGAGAAGGGTTGCGAGTTTTTCATCGACTCACCTACCAACCAACAGTTTGTCATCCTACCCAACGAAACTGTGGAACGACTTTCGAAGGACATCGAATTCACCCATTGGGGCAAGGCTGACCTCACTCACACCGTTTGCCGCTTCGTCACCAGTTGGGCAACAACCGAAGAGGAGTTGGACGAACTGAAACAACGACTGTGATTGGCTGTTGGCTGTTGGTTATTGGTTAGAGATTAAGGGTTAGCTATTTTACAAAAAATAAAATAACCCTATGCGGGAAGTTTTGGTTCTAGAACAACAATTTGAAATAATTGACAAATAATCAAGAAAAAGTATTGGAACTATTCCCGTATTTGGGAATAATTCTATATCTTTGCAGCAAAATTAAAAAAAGACTATGCAAATAGTATTTGATGATAAAGATTTAGAAGAACTTATCACAACTGGTTACAATAGCAAATACAAGAAGTATATTCGTAATAAAAAATTTATGACAGCTCTTGTTACGGCTTACAACTATTTGCGTTTGTCTAAATGTGCGAATGATCTCCGTTTAATTTCTTTTCTTCATTACGAACAACTAGCAGGAACGAAAGGATTAAGTTCGATAAGAGTAGTGAATGGAATGGTGGAACGTATAATCTTCAGAGAATTTGATGGCGGAATTAGTATAACAGTATTAAGTTTAGATAACACTCACTATGGAAACAAGAAATGAAAATCCAGCACCATTTATAGCTGTGCATCCCGGAATGATGGTTAAGCCAGAGTTACAAGAACGAGGAATTAGTCAGAAGGATTTTGCTCATATGCTTGATGTTCAGGCATCCCATTTGAGTGAAGTTCTCAATGGAAAACGTTCTCTGTCAGCAGAATTGGCAGTAAAAATACAGAATGCTATCGGAATCCCTGCCGAGATACTACTTTCAGCTCAGGCACAATATGAGCTTGAATCCGTTGCAAACAAATCAAGCAATATGAAACATGAAACTGTATCACTCACTATTCCCTCCAAGGATCACAATCTGCTTCGAGAAATTGTTCGTCGCTTCGGATGGGCTTGCGCATTCTGATACAGAATACAACCTCTTTGACAGGTGAGAGGTGAGAGAAAATTTTTGATTGAATTTATTCGTTTGTTATTTTTTTCTGTATATTTGCGACAGAAATATACAAACCTATGTTTAAGACCTTAATATCTGATACCATATACAACCGAATAAACATAGCCGAGGGAAAGAAACCGTCGAAAGCACAATCTTATTTGTACAAAGTGCTAAAGAAACAACCTGTTACCGTTCTTTCCAAAGCAGAAACGGAACGACTGAAAAACAAGCCAGAAGATGTATTGAAGCATCCTTCATCCCTTTATATTCTTGACATCCCAGAAGAAACAGCCAAGAATATACAGAGGGATTATGGTGTAATTTGCCTTTGTGGTGACAACCCAGATATTTCTTTGCTTATAGACATAAACGACGAACACACCACAGAAGAAAGGGAACCATTAGAGGAAGGATGGGATTCTGTTTTGAATAGTGTCGAACACCTTCCATCCAACGGTTTGATATTAACAGATCGTTATCTTTTTAATAATGACAATCCCAACTATGGCAACGGCTTTGACAACGTGCGTAGCATCCTGACAGAATTGTTGCCTGATGAATTGAATACAACCTACTATATTACCATTATTTTCGACAAGGACCATATAAACGAAAGCTACGACTTCAACTCTATATCCAAAGAACTGAATAGCATTGTTGATTCATTCAGACAAAAATGCGACTACCCTATTATCTTGGAGGTGTTAGGTATAACAAAAAAGAACAGGATGTACCATCAACTGCACAACAGGCGTATTGTATCAAACTACTTTGTTGTTAAAATGGACTACTCCTTAGCCGCATTTAATCAGACAATAGGAACCTCGGAACAAACCATAATCCCTCAGGTTTTATTTACAGAAGACAGTCTTACGGGAGTTTCCACCCCACCCTTAAAGTCTCTGCAGCAAATAACCAAGAATCTGAAAAAATTCTCCCAGGCACTTCTTTGGTCTTCCACAATACACAACACCTACAAATACGCCGTCAACGGAGAACGCAAAGAAAAATGCTATGCCATCAGAAATAGGCTAATAAAGTGAAAGGAATGATAATATCCTATTTCACCAGTATTTTATCTACATATTCTTCAAAAGCTTGTTTACCTTGAATATAGAGAGCGACACTATCTTCCACTATTTTCCTTTCCCCGTCCAATTCTTTTTCAACATAATTCAAGGAGCTCAGCATCTTACGTTTGGGTTTGCACCCTTGAGTATCACCACTGTCTGTGGTTGCATCTAATTCCTCGTTGTAACCAAACTTATCTTTATTATCTTTATAATAATTATAATCGTTAATAACTAGCAGGAAGTTAACTGAAAGACGTAAATCAATAAGATCTACATTAGCACCCACAGTTGTAAAGTATGCCTGTTTTGTACCTTTCTTGAATCTGTTGTCTTTTATAGTTGTATCTAACATTTCTTTAATCCTAACAGTATGTGGATCATCATTGACACGTCCAATGGTAGCATCACAACTTAATTTATTCGATTTGTCTACTTTTGCATACTTCTTGATATTGAATATTTCCTCCAAATACTCTCGCATAAGTGCTAAATTCAACAAACAGCTATTTTTGATTACTTCAATATTATCCATATCATCCTCATCATAGAGGTCAAAACCTCCAGATGGGGGGAATTGGAAACAGCCCAACTTTGTACTAACCTTATGTGTAGAATTCGAGCGTTTTCCGAAAAAAGTTTTATATTTTGGGTGTCCCTTTTCCGTCGTACAAAGTACAACAAGACATTGCACACTAAGCATTGCATAGCGACCAGCACCAGAGAACAAAACGTTACCAACATTGGCTCCATTTTCGAAGCAGCCATTTATGTAATGAATATAACGACGGAATGGAATCATAGGCCACAACGTTTCAAGTTCCACATTATCTACATCCTTACCTTCTTTCTTCAGTTTTTCGTATGCTTTGAACAATTCGTAAGTTAAGATATGACTCGTAAGCAAATTCAGTTTGTAACTGCCTATGCCAAGATGGATTTTTTGTATTTTTGCATTTTTATTAAAACCATTATTATTTATATGACTAAGTATGAAGCCAATATGATTACCATCTCGCATACTACGAGCCATAAACCAATTATACCCTTTCCACCACCTGCCTGTACCCATTAGCTCGCGCTTTAACATCAACTCTTCTTTCAAAGCCTCTGGATCTTTTTCTACCCCCTTGGTCATGATCTCAGTTTTATAAATATCTGGCAATTTTAACTTATTTGAATCTTCTTCTACAATCAACGCTTCATCATTTTCATCCATGCATAGCGAATTAACTTCATAAAAGCCGTAATTCCCATCAATTCCTATTAAATATACAGGATACATTGTGTCAAAAATATTTGTAAAATATTTGTCACCATATATTTTCAACAGTATTTTATCCTGCCAATCCATGAAATCTTTAGAATTCATACGTCTAGCCAACATTCTCCTTGGAAAATCAATGACACTAATAAAATCACCCACACACTTCTTTATATATTTTAGAACGTTCTTGATTATCTTACGATTTTTATAAATACCCCAAATTGAAGCACATATGGTTGCTATAAATCCCAAAATAAATTCTATATTTTCCATCGTATCACATTTTTTTGCAAATTTATTTTTTTTCCTTTTTTTTTCAAACTTTTCTATAAAAAATATATCTTTGTGCCAAACAAACATATAAATAATTAAGATATGGAAACACACATAAAGAACTTCGTTTTTGACTTCGGGAAAGTCCTCGTTGAGTTTAACCCACACCTGCTATATGATTCTGTCTTTGGTGGTGACATAGAAAAAGCAGAATGGTTTAGCCGGAATATAACACCACCCGACTTCTATGATCGTATTGATAGAGGTGACGACTTCGAACAGTGCATACGCGATTTGCAAGCACTTCACCCAGAATATGCTGACGAAATAGCACTTTACGATTCACATTACCACGATATGGTAGGTAATGAGATGGCTGGAATGCCAGAACTTCTTAGTGACCTCAAGGCTCATGGCTATAGCTTATATGGTCTCACAAACTGGTCGTATAAGGTATATCATGTTATGGAGAAATACCCAATATTCCGTTTGCTTACAGGAAGTGTAATTTCATCAGAAGAACATTTGGTGAAACCTGATCCACGGATTTATCAGTGTCTTCTTGACAGATTTAACCTCAAAGCCGACGAATGTCTTTTTGTTGATGACAAAAAAACAAATGTTGATGCGGCAACAGCATGTGGCATGCATGCTTTAATTTTCACAGATTCCAACAAACTTCGCATGGACCTTCAGCAACTAGGTCTTTTATGATATTTTGAAAAGTCATCATTTTGAAAAAAAACAGACGTTATATTGGCATTTTATTATTCGTGCTACTACAGACATTCTGTGGAGTGTGCTGGGCTATGGAGGGAGAGTTTCCTGCGTGGTACGAGACTACGACCAGGTTGAATGTGAGAGGAGAGGACAATGCTAATTCTCGACTGATTACTACTTTGGAACCAAATATTCTGGTGCGGGTAGAGTATATGACTGAGAACGGCTGGGCTGCCATCGATTATGGTGGGGGCACTTATTATGTGAATGCTAATTACATAACATATTATAAGGATGCTGTAGCTGATAATAATCAGGGGAATCAAACAAGTAATCAGAGAAAGAGTAGTTCCAAGGGATTCTGGTCGTGGGTATTCACTATCGTAGGATGGACTATTGTCTTTGTCTTAATTCGGAAGGTGGCAATATATGTTCTGGGATTCCTTAGTTTAATTATGTATCGAGCTTACTGGGTTCTGTGTATTCCTTTCTATATGCTCAACTGGCTGCAACGTTATTTATCGAAGCCTTGGAGAATGAAATATAAGAAAAACAGCGGCAGAGATTATGAGAATGCTGAACTGCGCGAGAAATACGAAAATACAAAGATTCCACTTTACATAGTGCTCACTCCCCTACGCTTTGTAAATGCTTTTTACTATAATATGGTTGTGCACTGCAGCTTTGAGATGTTTAATTATGCATTGGAGGTATTCGTGCCAAGTAACGAGATGGAGGGGGCAGACAATGATGCGCTGCTGGTAGTACTGGCTCCTTGGAGATTTCTGAGATATGTCGTATTTCACGGAGGACTCACTATTATCGAGAGTGGCATATGGACCATTGTCGACACGTTTGTTCCTGCCCTGACACTTTTCCATGGTACTAACGCTGTTGCGAGTACAACTATCACAAATGCCGGGCGAGACGGATCTACATGCAACCTGACTGGTATTTGGAATGTAGGAAGTGGCAATTATGCTGGCAATGGAATCTACTTTGCTCCAGCCCGCAGCACAGCTCTACACTATGCTTGCGGCTCATTGATTGTATGTCGTGTAACGCTTGGAAAGGTGTTAGATTTAGGGTTGGCTCCTTGGCGTATATATAAACAATGTGGCTATCCTAATGCAACGGGAGCTACTCAATGGGGATTGCAACACGGATTCGTTACAGGTGAGTGGTGGCGCGGTGATAGAAATTGGTGGGAATACTGTATGTATGATTGGCAAAACCGATATAATTACAGTTGGCGCATCCGCCCTCTATATGTTCTGAATCTTGAAGAAAAGTTTTTGCAACGCATTCCTGGCGGTATGTGCCACTGGCTTTTCCGAAAGATGGTTATAGATGACATCGTCAAGTATTGGAATCAGAGAATGGGTTAGAGGTTAGTGGTTAGAGAAAATTTCTGCTAAAAAATTTGGTGGGAAGAAAAAAAGTGCATACTTTTGCGGCCGGAATCGAAAATCATAGGTTCTATCACAAAATTTTTTAAATAGAAATTGTAGCAAAAAAAAATGAACAAGTTGACAAGGAAAACGAGCTTTCGAACAACTAGCTGACACAGATGTTGTATCTGTAGCCGGAAAGTTGTCGGGTGTCTTGTGCCTCGTCAGTTCATTTGACCAGCAATGGTCTTATGTCCACTTGTTCGTGGAGGTTATACCTCTAAGATCAATTTGTTCTTTGAAATATTGCTACAATTATTTTTTTACAATTTGTGATAGTGTAATCCGAAAAGATTTACTCTATTAATGTACTTGGGCTGGGGCTTTAAGCAACTGCCTACCCTATTGTTGTGTGTCCTCAGGAGGAGTCTGTGGGCACACTGTACGATTGTGTTTTTTTTGACTAAAATGATAGAACCATGATAAGATTATTGACTAAAGTTATTAGAAATTGCGACAAAGAAGAACTGACTTATGTATCAGGAAAACTGAATTTCATTCTGACACTCGACGAGGCTTACGACGTCTCTGACGGGTACACTTTCACCCTTTACAATGATTACCTCTGTCAGCTGCTCCATGCTGAATCGGGCGACGGACAGACGAAACATAAGGAAGGGGTTTGCAATGTGCGTTTCAACAAAAGCATCATCTTACTGCCAGGACATTATTTCCTGCTTTTCCGTTGCGGATTCTTTGTGCTGCGCTTCGACCTGGAGATGCAGGAGAAGGGTGTGCTGAAGGAGACTGGAATAAAAAAGTGTCAGCCACTCAGTATGGAGGATGTACTCGAAAACAGAATTTCAGGTAAATTTGCATGGAAGCATTTAAGTATGAGACCCGGACTGCGACAATGGAAACTCTGGATGACTAACAGAATGCAACAGAGGGAACTGAATGTGTTCCGTTCGGAAAATCAGCAATGGATGTTTGACTACTGCAATAATATGCTGATAACGAGTGAAACTACAGACGGTATATGGCGAGATCTGAGATTGCTCTGCTTTTTGACAGAGATAAAAAATGTGAAGTCATGTACGGATTGTACAACATTATGCAAGGCTCCGGAGAACCCTTACAAAGAGGTTGACAACATCTTCCGCGCGGAGGAAAATATTGATAATATTTTCGGCATTCCACTACCGGATACAAAAGAACGACAGTATATTTTCTATAACATAGGAAAGATACTGGAAACAGGCAAGGAGGAAATGCTGGAAAGAATTTTGCATTATGCACCTGGAGAACACATTAGTGTTATTTTCTGCGGAACAGAAAAAGACATTACCCGTCTGCTTGAGATGAGACCAGAACTCAAGAATATGATTCCTGAGTACAACCGCTTTGCTACGGAAAAGGCTGGAGTTGAGGAACTGATTCTGACGTTTTTCAGCGAACTGGAACAGGTAAAGACAGATGTGACTCCCGAGGCTACTGATGCTATATGCAAGTGGTTTTACAGAAAATACAAAGAGGGAGAAATCTGCAACTGGACTTTTCTGGATGTGCGCCAATTTATCAAAAACAGGCTGTTTCCTAAATATGTTTGCAGAGCCATTGCCAG
>OCTX012142812.1_pt1 | contig 11569 bp, 18 predicted proteins | sample 1539691 | NCBI WGS metagenome assembly OCTX01 (sample SAMN02144231, study PRJEB22623) | gut metagenome | biome: sheep rumen | host: Ovis aries | place: New Zealand | reverse complement strand
GAAAAACCTTGTTATATCGTCTTTTGGGGTTTTATGTGCTATAATATCCATATCAAGTCGGTTTTCCTTTCTGCCCGCTGTATTCTCAGCGGGCTTATTTCTTTTGTCATAGATCATTTTCCACCAAAGAAATTTTCAAGGTTGAGGGTTCTACGCCAAGGGAATTAGCGAATTTGAATAGAGTTGTACGGCGTACCCTTGGGGAATTGCCCCTCAATAACCGGCGTACGGAGTCATAGCTAACGCCACTTCTCTGGGAGAGTTCGACATAACTCCACCCTCGCTTCATAGCGACATCTGCGACTCGTGAAGAGTTCAAGATAACAAATGTTTCCATGTTCGTTCCTCCTTTTGAGCAATAAAAAAAAGTTGCATAGCAAAAGGGCTTGCAACTCTTCAGGTACTACCACAACTAGGAACAATCTGGAAAACACTATAATAAGGGCTTGACTGTTTGACGTCTAGCCATTAAAATAAATGTAACTTTAGTTACAAAAAGTTTTTGTTCCAGTTCGCGTGGTGGCTAGCTGGAGAGTATCAGACGTTATCTGTTTGCCGACGGATAACGTCTTTTCCTTTTACTAATAAGTAATTTTAACACAATACGGAATAAAGTCAAAGGGGGCTGTCGCATAATTATTTTGCGTCAGCCCCTAAATAATTTTTTCTTTTGCTGGAAGAATGGTTATAACAACATCGTTGTTGCCCTCTTCCTTTTTTCTTTCCACAAGGGCCTGTCTTGCGGTTCGCTCCATCTCCATCCCTATCTTGAGCATTTCCGCCAATGAGTGGAAAGAGGCTTTCCCAAGTCCCCTTTCCCTAATGCTTGCGGTTACATCTGCCTGCAGCTTCATTCCGATCTTGACTTGCCTTTCCAGCATCTCGGTCAGTTCTTCAAGCCTTTCATTCATTACTTCTTGTGATTCATGCACTTTATAATCTTCTAGTCTTATTTCCCAATCATGCTTTGAAGCCCAGCCCCTCACAACTTTCAAGGATTTCCCTGTTTCAGCAGATACCCTTTCAAGGCTCCGTTCCTTTCCCAGTTCGCAGTAGCAACGGAAAGCATTATAGGCTTCTTTCGTTTCCCTGGGTATTCTTTCCCATGGCTCCATCTTCCGTCCCCCTCAACCAAAGAAGTCGAACGGGTCTTTTGATTCGTTCCTGCTCTGGTACTCATCTTTTGCCAGTCTTTCTGAAAACTTCCCCGCGTTGTTAATGATAACCTGGGCCGCCTGCAACCTCACAGCCGGATTATTTTCCTTGTTGGTCATTATGGCGGCCACTTCCTCGATAGCCGCCGATAGCTTTTCATTTATGGTAAAGACGGCTTTTCTTATTATATCATTCTTGGCCTCCATGTACTCAGCCCTAAATTCTCTATCACTGAATCTGCTGTAAATGGTTCGTGGCGTTGCCCCTACCACTGTAGCCGCCTCTTTTATCGTGCCGCTCTGCAACAAGGCCGCTATGATTTCCTCATTGCTTATTACCTTTGTGTTGGTCTGAGCCATCCTCTACCCCTCCATTAAAGGGAAAGCCATATTATGCACCTTCCCCGGATAAGTCCCTGTCCGTGTGATAAACCCCTACTGAATGGTTGCCCTCCATAACTACTATACATGGATATTCTGTCTTCGTGTTTGCCGCTTCCCTTGCGGCCTGTTTCTTCATATCATGCAACCGCCCTTGTAGAAAACCATTCCCACTTGGTAACCAGCGAACATTTCCGTCCTTCTTCTCCACCCAGAATTTTTCGTATCTCATGCCTCGAAAGCTCCTTTCTATCCCAAGAAGGCCAGTTCTTTTTCATTCTGGCCTTCTTCCTGCTTGATCAGCTTTTCCATTTCTGCTGCTTTCTTCGCCCAAAACCTTTCCTGTTGGGCCTTGATCTTATCCGGATTATTCTTCGCCCATTGTCTCCTGTATGCTCTGCGGGCAGCTAATGCCTTTTCGGTCATATACATCCACCTCCTATATAACTTCTTGTGCGGAATGTGCCTCTAAATCTTATTATATTTATTGTATAAAAAGTATAAAGCAAAGTCAACGAAAAGCAAACAAAAAGCACCTGTGGGGGCCCCACAGGCGCTAGAATAAGGGGAAGCTATCCCCCTACAGTGTGCAGATTTAGGAAAAATTTACCCTCCCCATGCCTTAAACCGCCCTTTGTTTCAAGGAAAATTTGCGTATGGGGCCAGCCCGGTCATGGCTGTGGGGTAACATAAGGATTTAGCTGCCCCTGGGATCTGGTTCTCATGGTGTGGAATAATCATATATTGGCATACGGGACAAACTTCTCATTTCCTCATCTGTGATTTCTGCCTTTTTCAGAGTAAAATCCCAGAAAGCCAAGGAGGAAGGTTTCCCTATAGAAAATGCTCGGTTGATTATGTGCCAAAACTCCCCTTCTATGAATATGCCATTGCTGAAGAATGTTGCCAGTGACTTCTTGTGCTTCTTATGCTTCTTGTTACCGGTAAAGGAGATATACACATCAACGGATTCTTCTCCTTCGCCCCCCTGTGAAATCATCATATCAGCCTCATACACCTTCGACAATTCGAGAAAATGCCCTATGATTTCAACTAGTTTCCTGCAGTTGAAATTATCCAATTCATCATCGGAAAAAGATATTCGCTGAGGAACATTTTTCCTTATGAAAGTTCTATTTTTCTTCATCCATTCCACTTCCCTTAATTGAATCTATGATGGCCTTGGCCTTTTCGTATGCGTCAGGGTGCTCTTTCCTGTATCTTTCAACGACAAGGTTTGCAAACTGAGTCAGGTTCATCCCGTGGATCCTTGACATAATCCTAATGAATTCGTAGTTTTCTGGAGTAAATGCCATATTGATTCGAGTTGCCTTGCATCCCTTCCGCCCCTGTGTCCTTAATTGTGCCGCCCTTTCCGCCTGTTCCTCCTGGCTTGCCGTTGTCTGTAGCCCTTTGGGCCTTGCAGCTTTCTTTGCCATTTCCTAGTCCTCCATCTCCTATACCCCACAGGGGGCTATTTCAGTCATATCTGACTTTTATGGGCGTGTCGATAAGTCTCACATAAGGGTGCTCCTTCTCCGCAGGGTGGCAGTAGTTAGGCCAGCAATATGAGCCAGCTTCTCCGTTCTTCTTGGATACAAAAACTGTGCTACCTCCGTAGCATGTCTCCCCGTTTGGCCCACATTCACTGAACGTCCACCAATCTCCGACTTCACCAGCCCAGAAATATACATAGTCAATAAGGTTATTGGATTTTGAATAGACTTTTTTCAGAGTCTCTACCGCAATATAACTTGCTTGTTCCTGTGATACCATATTCCTAAACCACCTTTATCCTCATACCTGGCATGGCGTTTCATCGGTGTTCTACTTCTGCCAGGTATTTAGCGCCTAGTTCCTGGATATTCGCCCCAACCTTCCCCGGCAGGAAGAGCAGCCTGCCAAGGCCAGCATCTCCCTTTATCGTAAACATTCCGGCGGCATAGTGCAGGGTGTTCCCCTGCACCATATCCAGCTGTATCTCAGGCCCCCAAGGCCAGGAAGCAAGGCATAGAATATTCTCTTTGACTGTATTCAAACGTATTTCAACGGCGTCCGGGTTCTCATAAGTCAGCATTTCGACGCTAGGCGCCACCCTGCCCCCGCGGAGGGCAGCCCTAACGTTTTCTAAAATCTGTTTCTCAATTCTTTTCAGGTCATCGTATAGCAGCTTCAATGCTAGGCCCCTTCTTTCAATGCCCCTCTGGATCCATACCTCCAAGCGCAATGGAAAGTATTTCGTCTTCGCTCATTCCCTTGTTTTCCAGTGCTTTCAGTGCTTCGTGGCGTTCTATTGTCCTTTTCTGCAACTCGCTGAGCAAAAGCCCCACAGCTGTGGGGTTCTCGGTCAGCTTGTAGATGGCTTCTTCCAGTTCCTCAATGGTTCGTACAGCGTCACCGTAATTGTTTATATATGTTTTCATATCCTTAGTCATGGCGGTCATACTCCTTTACTATTGACTGTGTCCCGCCCTTCAGATAGAATCAAAGGGCAGGAAATTTTGCTATCCGGTAATTTTCTGCTAGCCGTGCCGTGCCTGGTACGGCTTTTCTTATGTTATCCCTAGTTTCCTCAGTTCTGCCGCCCAGGCCTTTTCTTCGTCCTTGGGTGGTTTCTTCTTCGGTTTGTCCGTGCGGTAGGCTATTTTCTTCTTGGCCTGTCCTTTCAGTGCCGCTAACCGCATCCCCATCTGCATACCCTTTCCCTGCATGGTATCAGCTCCAGTCTATATCATCAATGGATACTGCTTCCCCTGCCCGGTATTCCTTCATGGCCTGTTCGCAGGCTGCTATATCGTCCGGTGTTGCTATATCATCCGGATCCGGAACAAATCGCCGTATAACCTCTAAGAGAATATTCATTTCAGAATCAGGAACGTGTTCCATCAGTTTGATAGCTTCAGCCCTTGCGGTCATATCAAAGCCCTCCTTTGTACACTCCGCCCCGTGGGGCTACTTTTGCAATCATCAAGGTTTCTTTGTCCGGATAAGTGAAGATTATCCGCCATCCTCCAACCCTCAGCCGGAAATAACCATCATACCCCTGCAAGGGCTTTATGTCCCCCGCCGGTATGCCCTCTATTGCGTCCTTTATCCTCTGCTTCGTCTTGCTCTCCATTGCTGAAATGGTCTTGATTGCTGACTTGGAAAATTTTATTTCCATGTTTCGCCTCCCTTCGCCTTCCAGATCATGAAGGTCAAGCATCCGGATTCAGTGGAGAAGAAATTTCTGTTTTCACCTGTTTCCACTCACCTTTTCGCTCCATCTTGGCTTTCTCTCTTGCAATGAGCAGGCGCACAACCTCAGAAGCATATAGCCCTTTAACCTCTGCCATGCGCTGTAAATCGTCCCACTCCTGCTGCCTCAGAAGCACCATGAGCCTTTTCTCTCGCTTTTCCCTAGCCATATAACACCCCCCTTTGCCCCTATTATATCATCATAGCCATATTTATACTAGATAAAAATAACATAATATAAAATACTTCTGTTTTATCTAGGTTTATACTGTGTTATGTAAAGAAAAGACTATACCCTAAAATTTACAATGTATACATAACGAATTTATTGGATTTCTATTGACTTTTATCTACTTATTTTGTAAACTATATACAAACAAGCCTATTCTTTACAGTTTACAGAAAGGGGAGATTTCCATGATTCGCTATTACGTCCGTGTATCGTCAATGGAGCAGAAGATAGACCGCCAGATTCTTGCCTATGATGGAGCCGATGAAACATATATTGATAAAATGAGTGGAGCCACTAAAAACCGTCCACAACTACAGAAGCTACTGGCAGATCTCCAGGAGAATGATGTTGTGGTGGTGAAGTCCCTAGACCGTCTTTCACGCTCCACTAAAGATTTACTGGAGATAGCTGAGCAAATAAACGCTGCCAGGGCAGGCCTCAGAATCCTCAACCTTGGTATTGATACTTCTACAGTTTCCGGGAAGTGCGTCATGACAATCCTTGGAGCCATTGCAGAAATGGAGCGCGCAACCATCAAGGAGCGCACCCAGGAAGGAATAGCCATAGCAAAAGAAAAAGGAAAGTACAAGGGCAGGCAGAAAGGAGCCATTGCACTGAAAGGAGAGTCCCTGAAACGGTTCAAGCGTTTCTACAATAAAGGTTTCGGCGTTTCCGACTTGTCCAGGGAATTCAATGTGAGCCGCCCCACCATCTACAAGTGGCTGGAAGTCCTGAAGCAGAAGAAGGAGATTGAATAACCGCCCGCCCGCATTTTTGCGGGCTTTTCTAATTTGAGCTACAAAATGGCCTACCCACTAGACTTTGTTCCAAAGTCCCGCCCATACAGCAGAAAAGCACCCCACAGAGGGGCGGCTGTGTGAGTCCTAAAAGTCCCCGCCCATAGTCCAATATAATCAGGTGGCTTTTTTTCCCTGCGGGCGGTTAGGTGGCAATCCGTCCCTTTTTTTCGAGTCCCAGGGGCGGGGCTGTCCCTCTGGATCCGGAAAATGCCGATAAACCATTTTCAACTCATTAGTACCCTGCCCAAATTGAGCAGTCTTGCGAGTGTTTGGCAAAACACTCCTAAGTGCGCTTTTCAAAATTCTTTTGCCCGTTTAAATTCCCAATGATGGCAGCATGTATTATAATGGGTACGTTGCTCCACCCCACACTGGCAACAGGAAGGGGGGATGTCATGCTTCATCTAGTTTTCTTCTTGGAGAGTGTCGCGGCAGGCATAACCGCCTATTATGTTTGCAAGTGGTTGGATGCTCTCTTCTCGCTCTTGGAGTAACCAGCCCCATCCCGTGTGTGATGTAGACACGCAAAAACCCCGTAGGGAATCGCACTCCCTGCGGGGTTCTTCTTTTGGATGCCATGCCATCTGGTTTTCTTCGCCTAAAGTCATTATACCACACTAGCAGAGAAAATGCTCCTAAAAATAAATTATTATAACGAGAAAGCCCGCTGGGGTCATCACTCCCGGCGGGCCTTTCCTGGTTCAGCTTGATTCCTGCTTGTACGGCTATTATATCATACCATTAGAAGGGAAAATGCTCTTAAAAAAATTCCTTTGCGGCTCTTTTTTGTGTTTCGGCCTGCCGAAATACCTAAGTGAGCTTCTTTCTGCTGTGGCAGGAATACCAGGCTGAACCATCCCGCCGCCGTTTCCAAAACAGTTTTGGAAACCTTTTTAGGCCTATTCAAATTCGCCATGAATCTAATAAAATCAATGCTTTCAGGAATTTTAGTATTATATACTCCACTCCACCCTGAAGCACTTTTACAAGATTTGGCATCCGTCCCAAATTCGCTCCCATTCGCACTGAATGCACTGGTAGAGGGAAAATCCACCAACGGAGTTCAAGGAGCGCAGGCAACTGGCAGAAAAAAGTTTTTCTGCATGAAAATGCAGGAAAATAAAGGGTTTTTAGGCCCTTATCGCAAGATAAGGGGGAAGTGAACATCTCCAAAAAATTTCCCTTTTGGCGTTCAGGATCCCTAAATGATTTTTTGACTCCTAAAAGCCCCTCTGAGCGTCCTTTTTTATCGGCCTATATAAGTATATGCGTGGTATCCTTTTCGTTGAACCTGGGCGAAACCGGGGGCAAATTTTCGGCATTGTCTCCACAGAAATAAAGAGCAGGGAAAGACTCCCTGCCTTAAAACATTTCCGAAACAGTTTTGGAAACGGTCAAGCCGTCATGACTCATTTTTTAAAACTCCCATGATTTTCCTGTTGCTCGTTACAAAGATTTCAGCCAGAAATTTTATGCTAAGGCCTTGGGCGTGGAGGTCACGGATTCGCTTTTTTTCCTCATCGGTGAATATCCTCCGGGGTCTTCCACCCTTCTTTTGGGGTACTGCGGGCGGCTGTGGCTCACTAGAGGGGAAAAGATGGTGCTGCACTTCCGGCGCCCGCTTGTAGAATCTCTGGAATTTTTCTGAGCCGTTCTGCTCCAGCGTGTCCAATATAGTGAAATAGTCGGTGTAATCGCTCATGTAAATATTCCGCGCAACCAGGATAAGGCATATTGGCCCATAGTCCTTCCTTGGGCTTTCCGGTATCATCCCGCCCGCAGGCAGTAGTCTTGCTTCTTCCCCGTCATGCTCGTTGAGGAATTTCATGAGCAGTCTACGCTTACTTTTATTGATCCGTTCCAGTATTCCCTCTACGTCCTGCATGGCTCCACCCCCTCCTGGCAAATTACAACTTTGTGGTAGTGGTTGAAATAGGTTTCAATCCCAGAATTTCCACCACTTGCGGGCCTGTTTTTTCTCCAATTCTTCCTGCAACGATTTAAACCGTTTATCTAAGTTGTTTTTCTCCGTACTTGTTTCAACCAAGGTTGATTTCAGTTGTTTGTTCTCCCTCTCTAGTAATTCCAGTTTTGCCTCCAGTGCCGTGGCTTTTACTGCGTTCCTGGTGTTTTCCTCCATAATAGCAATAAGTTTATCCTTGGTTTCAATGGTTTCTTTTCTGGTTTCATCGAGTTCAATCATGGCAGCTGTCAGCCGTGTCTGTAGATTCGTGACAGTTGCGGCAAGTGCCGTGTTACGTTGGCTTTCAACCTTTTCCATGACATCAACCAACCCAAAACCCCGCAATTCTTCCAACCTTTCAACGGCTTTCGCGTCAAAATGCCACTTTCCCCCGGCTTGATATGCGTGTTTCCCGTCCCTGTTAATCTCCGCCATGTGCGTTTTGATATATTTTAGGGCGGCCTGGGCTGACTTCCAGCCGAAATGTTCCATCATGTCTTGGATAGTTGCCATGGAAAACCCCTCCTGTCTTGGAATAATTCTCCTGGCTTTAGCTTTTTTCCTCCATGGAAATGGTGAGGCAAGTTCACCATTTCTTACAAAATGGCACTTGCCCCTGCCGGGGAGAAAAGGAAAAATGTGGGCAGCTTTCCCCTGGATCCGGAGGAAAAATCCCACAGTAGGAAGGTACTTTTTACAAAAAATAATAAAATTGAGTACCCGCAAGCCCAGTAAAATCAAGGGTAGGAAGGTAGGAAGGTAGGGTAGGAAGGTACAAAAAAGCCCGCAAACTCAGTAAAATCAAGGGTGTAGGAAGGTAGGAAGGTAAAAAACCTCATAAACTATTTCTGTAAAATTAATATATTATATTTTATATCGTCAACCATACTCTTTAACGCTTTATATATTATATATATATATTATTTTATAATTTTTTTTATATACTTTTTACCTTCCTACCTTCCAGACCTATTGATTTTACTGGGTTTATAGAAAATCAATCTACCTTCCTATACCTTCCTACTACCTTCCTATACTCCTCCGCCCCTGTGGGATAAAAAAAAGGGGGCGAACAATACGTCCGCCCGCTTATTCTCTAGCTTTTGCCACCATTCAACACCGAAAAGGGCGGCTGTCCGTTCTCTGGGTTTTCAAAATTATTATATCCCCTAACCTCTGGAAGAAAATATCGCCTGTCCATGTTGTTTTTGGGAACCTTTACACGGGAATCAGTTTGAGCTATATGCCTAATAGCTCTGCCAACATAACCGACTCTATCCCGGCGAATCTCCAATTCCTCCATGATATCAGCTGCCCTTGCCCATCTCCAGCACTTTTCCGACGCTTTCCAGTCAAGTTTATCCAGGAGAATAATTTCTTCTTGTGTCTTCTTATCGTGCTTGACGTTATGCCTTGCCAGCCTTGCGGCTTCATCCGGTGTAAGGTATGCGCTTTCCTTCTCTGCTATAGCCATTACCTGTCCCCACAGCTGGAAAGGCTGGATATCTTCCGGCGGAAGGTCTACGCTCTCCACCTCAATAGGCCAGTAACGCCTACTCCCTGTGGGGTCTGTTAGAAATCCATCGTCAAGTTCCTCGTTCACTGTCCCAATGAAGCAGGTACGGCGTGGAAGTTCTTCAGCCGTCCGCCCATAATGCTTCCGGATCGTGTCGGTGGCTTGCGTGAAAAATGCTTTCAGCCTGTCTTTACGCTCCTTGCGTAAAGTTTGTCCTATTTCTCCAAGTTCAACTAACCAATACCGCGTTGCATTGAGCACTGTATCCTTTTCAGCGGGATTTATTGATAATCCATCGGCAACCCATTCCCTATTCGGTGCAAGCATCTGGACAAACCTTGTTTTTCCGCAACCTTGCGGCCCACTTAATACCAGCATTCCTGGGGCGCTGTATGTCCCATCGTTGAAAGCTATACGCACGGCAGAAATAAACCATTTGCGGAAAAGTATCTGGCAAAGTTCTTCATCCTGTCCCGCCCTCAAATGTAAGCGCTGGTAAGTCCTTTCAAGATAGTCCCCGCCATCATAGGCAGCACGGGCGGCTTTTAGCCAGTCTTGCACTGGATTATATTTATGTTCTTCTGCAATGGTCTGTAATGCGCTCTCGCAATCAACTTTTGATACATTCAAGCCGTTCTTCTGGCATAGCAGCCGAATATAGTTGGTGAGTCCGTCCGGGGTCATATCCTTGACATTCGGAAAGCCGTTACCCAGTCCACCATCATACTCCACCTGCTTTTTCAGCAGGTTTAGCTTTATGGTTATTCCGGCGCAACCTACAACCTGCATGACATTCCTAAATGAATTGGCTATAGGTATGGCATCCCCCTTGGCATTAAACCGCCAATCTGGATATTTTACGGCAAACACTTCCGGATCAGTAGGGGAGGTATTCCCTGCTGTTTTCTGTGGTACTGCGTCCTGGGCTTTGTTGAATGAGCGTTCCAGCCACTTTTCGGCCTTCTCCCCTTTGCCGTGTTTAGCTTCTATCATACCCCACAGGGGGCTGCTCTGGAATATCTCAAGCATGGCCTTGAAATCATTATCACAACGGGGGGCGGCTATGTTCGCCATGGCCTGAACCGCTTCAGAAAGTGAGGAATACCCGCTAATGTCCCCGCCATAAATGGCCTTGAATATAGGGGCGCTCCTTCCCCTCATGCACTTTTCAAGCGGTGTCAGCTTGCCATTTCTCCTGTCCTTCTTCTCCTGTGGGCGGGGCTGTAGTGGCTCCTTGGCTTCCTGCGCTGGAATCTCTCCTACTGGGATATCATCAAGGGCGTATCTTATGGCCTTATGCTCTACAATCTCCACGGGTTTCAGTTCGTCCGGTGTCTTGTGGTTCATCGTTCCAGGCACTCTGAGCACCCTTGCCAGGTCAGCCGTTTGGTCTATCTGGTATCCTGCAAGGCCAGCGATACACGCCTGAAACTTCTCCACGGTTTCCTGGATCTGCTTTCTGCTTTCATCGTCCTGCACCTTGAAAGGCTCTTTCAGTAGCCAGTAGGCGTGATACCCGCCGCCCGTCTTTATCAGGTATGTGGGCGGGTAGATGGAAAAAACCTTCTTCTTCCATGGGTCAATGCTCTTTGCATAGTTCTTCTTGTTCGCATGATGGCCTTGTGTTTCCTTGCTCTTTATGTCGATATCAGCCCACAGGGCAGGAACCTCTTGCACTTCTTCTGCCTTGGCGCGTGCAGCCGTTCCCCTTTTGCTTGCCTTCGCCCTTGATGTGGTGGATATACCAAAATAAACATCGTGCTTTTGGCCTTCCGCTATCGCATATTCTGCCGCCCGTGTCAGCCCCTGTGGGGTAATCTTTCCCCATTCCGTATGACTCAGCCCCTTTTGGCTTTTCGTCCATAGGTATATATCGCCATCACAACCGCGCCATAAATCGGTGAAAAACCTTGTTATATCGTCTTTTGGGGTTTTATGTGCTATAATATCCATATCAAGTCGGTTTTCCTTTCTGCCCGCTGTATTCTCAGCGGGCTTATTTCTTTTGTCATAGATCATTTTCCACCAAAGAAATTTTCAAGGTTGAGGGTTCTACGCCAAGGGAATTAGCGAATTTGAATAGAGTTGTACGGCGTACCCTTGGGGAATTGCCCCTCAATAACCGGCGTACGGAGTCATAGCTAACGCCACTTCTCTGGGAGAGTTCGACATAACTCCACCCTCGCTTCATAGCGACATCTGCGACTCGTGAAGAGTTCAAGATAACAAATGTTTCCATGTTCGTTCCTCCTTTTGAGCAATAAAAAAAAGTTGCATAGCAAAAGG
>OCTX014514419.1_pt1 | contig 11570 bp, 14 predicted proteins | sample 1539691 | NCBI WGS metagenome assembly OCTX01 (sample SAMN02144231, study PRJEB22623) | gut metagenome | biome: sheep rumen | host: Ovis aries | place: New Zealand | reverse complement strand
ATTTATGCCCTGAAACGTTTGAATCTCTCAAAACATCTGATGGTATCGGCATTTGAGGGAGGTTTCATCCTGCAAAATGAGCTATAGGTCGAAATGAATTCGCTAACGCTAACGTCAACGGCCATCCGTAAGCTGCTTGGGGTAACGTTAGCGTTAGCGTTGACGAAAAGGTTGGGGTTTATCCAAACCTTGATGTCTAGGCATTCGAACACTTCGAAAAAAACGTAAGACAGAGAAAGAAAAAACATATGTATAATATTTTTATATATTTTTTGAATAATTCCGAGGATAAAATAAAAGAAATATGTATCTTTGCAACTGAACTTACACGCAGGTGTACATTCCCTGCTGTTAGAAAATATTTATTAACACTCGAAAATTATTATCTAGGAACCAGAAAAAACGAAAAACAACAAGGGAGAATAATCGCACAGACGCGATGACTCCAAGGGAACTATATAAGACGTATCTATGAACCTTAATGATTGCGTTGTTCCCGTTCGTACTTTTTTATGATATAGAGCTTCGGCTTCTGTTCTCTCCATATGAATACCGCCAATATTCAATTCTTGTGAACACAAGTGTTTACATTTCCATGAGAACAAGTTGTCATGAAGTTCACGCTGTAAGGCGTGAGCTATTCTGCACTTGTTAATGGAAAAGGTCACTTGGCGGTAACCGATATGGATAAACAAGTAACGAATGGTTGCACGCCTTTTTTATCCAGATGAAATCAAATTTTATCATATTCAATTCGCGCGACCAGCTCCTTCGAATAGACCTACAAGAGATTGTCTATTTTGAAGGAGACGGCAATCTGACATATATTGTCACTCCCAACAAGATTAAAGGGACAGTAAGCATGAACCTTAGCAAAATGGAAGAATTTCTAGCTTTGCAATATGGAGAAAAAGCCAGTATTTTTTTCAGACTGGGGAAAAGGTTCATCATTAACACCAGCTACATCTATTCTATCCATGTGGCCAAACAGACATTAATACTTTCAGACTATCATAACTTCACCTTCCAATTGCCTGTATCAAAAGAAGCACTCAGGAAGATGAAAGAACTTTTAATAAGTAAAAAGGTATAGAATATGGAAATCATTATTGGACGAGACGCAGAAGCCTCAAAACTGATGATCGCTGTGGGACAACTGAAGAAACTCATCGGAGCGGAAGGCAGTGTGCCAAAGTCGGTAAGTCGCCCCCACTGCTGCATTACCATCAATTCTGACGGCACTTACGAATTGAAGAACCTAAAGGCACAAAATGTTACTTATGTAAATGGTGTTCCCATCGAAGTCAAGAAAGTGACAGAAAAAGACGTCGTGGAATTGGGCGAAGACCATTTTTTGCTGGACTGGTCACTCGTAAGCCAGTTTAAACCAAAGGTAGCCGATATCAGGCCACTTAAAAAAATATGGGACCAATATAACAAAGACACACTTGAGTTAACCGTGAAGCAGAACAAGTTTAACGCCCTTCGCACGGGCACCGGCATCATTACAATGGCGGCCATCGCTTGTGGATTCATTATCGGACGAGAAAATTCGGGAATGATATATACCATATTATATAGTGTGGCTATCCTGCTTTCGCTGACATTCTTTATCAAGTCGTATGTTGATGCGAGCAAACTCCCCAAAGAACGCATGAAATTGAATGAGAAATTCCAGCGCGACTATGCTTGCCCTCATTGTAAACGGCATTTCTCACAGCCCTACGACCAGTTGTCTCTCAACGACAATTGTCCCTATTGCAAGTCTTTGTTCAGAAAATAGCGATTATCGGCCATTTTGTAACGCAACCATATCATTTCATAACGTATCGTGGCTAAAGTATTGACAACCGATTCAAAATGAACTATCTTTGCATTGTCAAACATGATTATTAACCACTTAAAACATTAAAGATTATGAAACCAAATGATGAGACCATTTATGGCGGAATGCCAGTAGAGAACGAGGAGAATCCTCAAGTAGTAAACGAAAAGGAAGGCAAGAAGGATGTGCCCTGGAAGTTCATCGGTTTAGGTGCTGCTACGGGAATCCTGATGGGAGCCGGTGCTCTCTACGCAACAGATGCCATGGCTGCAGGAACAGCTGAATCTGCTGACGAACAGCCTGCTGAGACCCCCAATGCAGAAGAAGCTGGCAATGCTGAAGGTACAGCTAAAGCAACCAGCATGCCTGTTGCCAAGAATGTACCCACCGATTCGTTCGAGCATGCATTTGCCGAGGCTCGTGCCCAGGTTGGTCCTGGTGGACTCTTCGAGTGGCATGGCGGCATCTACAACACCTACACTAAGGAAGAATGGGATGCACTGAACGACCACGACAAGCTGACCTTTGCATCAAACGTACACCCGCAGTACCCCGTGCAACGCATCGAAACCATCCACATCACAGAGAAAGAGCCCGACATCCACATTGACAATCTGGAGATTCACGAGCACAACTATGTTCTTAACGACCCCCAGGAGCAGCCCCAGGAGCCCAAAGACGACGACGTACATGTTGTATCATACGTAAGCACAGACAACGTCAAGGTGAACGAGACGGAGTTCAGCGTTGACAACTATGTAGTTGACGGACACAATGCTGCCGTTGTTAACTTCCACGACGATGACAAGCACGACATCGTAATCGTTGACAAGAACGACAATCTGCAGATTGACAATGGCGAGGCCATGGACGCTGTTACAGACGAGTTGCTCGATGCCAATCTCAATCCTCTGCACGATCCCAACATGGGAAATCTCATGGCTGATTCCGGTGCTGACGACACTTCTGCAACTGACGTTTCACATATTTAAGAGCCATGGTAAAGAGAATCTGTTGCAACTCCTGTGGAATCACCTTAGATGTTCCGCAACGCAACGGAGAACCGTACAGGGATATTCATTGTCCGAACTGCAACCATCAGCAGAGAGTCACTTTCGGTGACTCTCTGCCTGATGAAAAGGGCAAGACTGTCTATGGCGGCATGCAAGGCATCACACGGCAAAACTGTTCTGACGACAATGCGCTTACGCAATTGCCACAAGCCGTGTCTGAACATCCCGGAGCATTGCTTTTCAAAGACAAGAAATACCCCTTGCGCTTAGGAAGAAATCTGGTAGGAAGAGAATCGAAGACATCGAATGCAGATGTCCAAATTCCAACTAACGACTACCAAATGAGCCGCGAGCATGCTGTCATCAACATAAAAAGAATTGCAGACGGCAGCATCAGGACCCTCATCCGCAATTACAAAGATAATCTTGTTACTATTGTAAATGATTTGCAGTTGGAAACCGACGACGAAGTGGTACTCACGAACGGTACTCACCTAAAAATGGGCCATACATTAATTGTATATACAGAAGAATAACAAACGAAATGATAGTAAAACTCTTTCCCCCACAAGCAGTTCTTGAAATGGGCAACCGCACCAATCAGGAAGACTGCATCTATCCTGCACCAGGTGAAGCCACGCAAGACGATCGTCTGTTCGTTTTGTGCGACGGCATGGGAGGCCATGAGCGTGGAGAAGTGGCAAGCAACGCTGTATGTCAGGGACTGTCCGACTATTTTGAAACCTACATCCTAAGCAGCGAAGTTCTGACCGATGAGCAACTACAGGCAGCATTAGAACAAGCTTATCTGCTTCTTGACAGCAAAGACAACGGAGAATTCCGCAAAGCTGGAACCACCATGACGCTGCTCTATTTCCATCGTGGCGGTTGCACTGCAGCTCATATAGGCGACAGCCGCATCTACCACTTTCGTCCCTCGTCAAAGTCGATTTTATACAAGTCGCGTGACCACTCGCTCGTTTTCGAACTCTATCAAGCAGGCGAAATCTCATACAAGGAGATGAAAACCCACCCACGGAGGAACCAGATTAGCAAAGCCATGATTGCAGGGAAAGAAAACCGGCAGCGGATGGACATCGCACACATTACTGACATACTCCCCGGAGACTATTTTCTTATCTGCTCTGATGGTATTTTGGAACGAATTGACGATGATGAATTGATGGCCTGGTTGACCGCCGATGACAACGACGAGCAAAAACGCCGGAAACTGATAGATATGACAAAAGGAAACGCAGACAACCATTCGGCCTACTTAATACATATCAGTGACATGCAAGCAGAAGAGGGTGATGATGCGCTGCAAAATGACGAACAGAAAGTGCGCTTCAATGCTATTCACATCCATCCCGTTTTGCAGACCGATCAGGACGTGAGAGTTGTGAATGATGAAGAAAATACCGAAGCGACACATTATCAACCTATGCCCCAGCAGAATGCTGATCTCTCTGACAAGAGAAAGCCTATTTGGTGGATAATCTGTGCGTTATGTGCCCTTGTGGCCATCGTTCTTTTGTTGGTAACTTTAATTATCTTTTAAACATGGCAAGTCAAGAAAAACAGTTCAACGAAGAAATGCTCAGCAATGGCACAACTCTTCAGCAAGGCAGATATTGCATTGAGCGTTATCTCTCGTCAGGAGGCTTCGGCAACACCTATCTAGCCACTGACTTAAGATTCGATGAAAAGGTGGCTATTAAGGAGTTTTTCATGAAAGGGGTCAACCAGCGTGAAAAAGACAATACCGTCAGCGTGAGCAATACCACCAATACTCCAAAATTTATTGAGCAACGTGAAAAATTCAACAAGGAAGCCCAGCGCATACGCAAACTCAGTTGTGAGAACATCGTAAAGGTAACAGACCTTTTCGACGAGAACGAAACTTCTTACTATGTCATGGACTTTATCGACGGGCAGTCTCTGCGTGACATTGTGAAACAGCATGGCCCGGTTAACGAACAGACGGCCTTGCGCTATCTTGACCAAACGCTTCGCGCCCTGCAGGAAGTACATCGCAAGGGAATATTCCATCTGGATTTGAAACCGGCCAACCTGATGGTTGACAAGCAAGACCGACTGAGGGTGATCGATTTTGGAGCCAGCAAGCAGCAAAAGGCTGATGGAAGCGGGGCATCAGCAAGTTCTGCACTCTGCTATACACCAGGTTATGCACCTATGGAGCAAAAAGATTTGCGTTTTGACAAGTTCGGCCCATGGACAGACATCTATTCTTTGGGAGCAACCATATATTATGTACTGACAGGCAACACTCCTCCCGATGGAACCGACATACAGGATGAGCGTGAGAAAGCTTTTCACTTCCCAACGAACGTGAGTGAGAAGATGCGAAAATTGATTGTCTGGATGATGGAGTATAACAGAAATGCCCGTCCTCAATCGGTAGATGAAATCAAAGCCTTTCTTCAGGATGGAAAAGAGGTTGACGTTAACACCGAAATAGGTACGGTATTTGCCCCTAGGTCAACAGCCTCTGCTAAGCAGCAACCAACACAAAATGACCAAGCATCAAAACATAAAAAAATGTTATGGGTAGGTGTGGCACTGATTGCAATCATAGCTTTTGGATTAATCTTTGCATTAGGACGCAGTTCTCAAGCCAACAGCCTTGAAGAAAGTATCGAAAACAATGATATCAGCAGCATTAAGAATGTAGAGGGCAAGACTTTCATGAATGCCGTCTTGGGAGAATATATCTATACTGGACAAGTTGATGAAAAAGGTGAGCCTCATGGCATTGGCAAAGCTATATTCATCAAGGATGGTAAGCCCAACGGTAACAGTTATGAAGGCTCCATGGATCATGGCGTATTTTCGGGCTCAAAGGCCACATTCAAATACGGAACCGAAAACACGTTCGAGGGTTCTTTCGAAAACAATTTGTATGCAAAAGGTCGACTGACTATCAACTCTACTGGGCAATATTTTGAAGGTTCTTTCAGCAAAGGAAAGCCTTATAACGGTACATGGTATGACCAGAATGGCAAGATAATCGTAAAAATAAGCAACGGTAAATGAAAATGGAAAAAAGACTTCACCTGATTCTATCTTTCTTGCTCCTGTTTCTCAGCGCCAACGTGGCAATGGGGCAAACCATAAGCATCGGCCCAAGAATAGAAAAGATCTCCAAGAAAGGCAAGAACACCTCTGATGCTTCTCGACGAAAGAAAAAGACAAAAAAAAGTATGCAGAAGCGAACAGACGAACAACGACTCTCCTCTAAAACCATCATACAAAATATGCTGAACAATATGGTACAAGTTGAAGGAGGAACATTCAGAATGGGAGCTACCGAGGAGCAAGGAAAGGATGCTGGCGATGACGAGAAACCAGCCCATCGAGTCATGGTGGCATCGTTCTCGATTGGGAAATACGAGGTTACACAAGAAGAATGGACTGCTGTAATGGGCAGCAACCCTTCACACTTTAAAGGCAACAAACGGCCAGTGGAACGGGTTTCGTGGAATGATTGTCTGCAATTTATTGAGAAACTCAACAAAATGACCGGCAGGCAGTTTCGCCTGCCCACAGAAGCCGAGTGGGAATATGCCGCGCGTGGTGGAGGCAAAAGCAAGTGTACAAAATTTGCTGGTAGCAGCGATGCCGACAAGGTGGCTTGGTATGATTACAACAGTGACAGCGAAACGCATGAAGTTGGTAAGAAACAAGCCAATGAATTAGGGCTTTTCGACATGGCTGGAAATGTGTGGGAATGGTGCAGCGACCATAAGACTGCTTACGAAAGCGGCAGTGAAAATACACCTGCGGAAGTTTCGTCTGGTCAACAGTCGTCGGACAGCAGAGTGAATCGTGGAGGAAGTTGGCGGAGTAGTGAAAAACTATGCAGAGTTTCGTTCCGATTTGATGACGATGCAATGGAGCGTTTTAATACGGTCGGACTCAGGCTTGCAGAATAGTCTTCGCCCCTGTATTTATAACCATCTAAACAATAAATGATATGCAAAAGGTATTAATGTCTGTTATTCTTGCTTTATGCACTGTTTGCGCGAATGCACAGAAAGTAGAAGACAAAGCAGAAGCCGATCAGCATGTACTCATGGACTTGCTCAAAGGCAGTGAGACAAAGAATTGGCATCCAGAACAAAGCATTGAGAAGACCTGCCTCAGGGAGACCAACGAGCGGGGAATCTTCCGTGTAGAAGGCGAAGCCTTTCAGATCAAATCACTACGCTCCGACTTTTTTGTCAAGAGTGTACACGGCAAGTGGCAACCTCTCTTTGATAGCCGCTATCCTGTAGAGTCGATGGTGAACCTGCTTCTGGCCCGAGTGCCTGCAGGAAAACGTCAGATTGAATTACGCCACCATCAGTATGGCAATCACATTGCTCTGATGACTGTACCCCTGAGTCGGTTGTTCAACCTTTGGGGACCTATTATGAAAATATACAGCCGGGTAGCCATAGTCGATAATCATGAGCTGCAGGCGTGGTTGGTGTTCTACGAACAACAGTCAAAATATATCCATCTGCTGGAACTGAGGATGCCAGCCAAGCAACTCTTCGACCCGGAAATTCCACTGCATGCAGAGTTCTACGCCAATATTCCACAAGACAATATAAAATCACTTAATATCAAATAAAGACATGAAACAGAATAACATAAGAACAAAACTGCTCATTGTACTTTTCATGGCTTTGTCAGCTAAAGCCATGGCCAGTGGGGTGTTCAAAATTATGGAAGGCATATCAGACAACAGACTGAAATCTACCATCGAGGCAAATGTAAACCAAATGATTAGCACTTTCAATGAAACCGTTCAAGCGGGTGAAAAGTCTGTCAAGCTCTCAAAACAAAATTTCACGAGCGAAGCAATCAAGGAACTGAGTGCCATCTGGAAAAGCAGTGGGATGACTATTCCCGACATGAACATCAACGCTCGATGCCTGAAAACCCCTTCGGGATATCAGGTACGAGGCATCCCTGTTGATGTGGTAGAGGCAGACTCTGGAGAGAAACGCCAGGAACTGGCCGTTGATTTTACTTCTGATGGAAAAATCAGCAATGTGTCTATTGCTATCGAAATGCACCGTTACGACGAAATAATGGCCGAACAGTCCTCGGACATGGACTATGCGCGCAAGCAGATCATTGTCAACTTCGTAGATAATTTCCGCACAGCTTACAACCGAAAAGACCTGAAATTGCTCAACAGCGTGTATAGTGACAGAGCACTTATCATCACAGGAAAAGTGCTCAAAGAGAAACCTAATTCGGACATTACAAAAATGACACTCAACAATAATCGTGTCGTCTATATCAAACAGTCTAAACAGGAATATCTTAAGAATTTGGAACACGTTTTCAAAACTACAAAATATGTGAACGTGAAGTTTGAAGACATCGAGGTGGTTCAGCATCCAAAGTATGATGACATCTATGGCGTGACGTTGAAGCAACAGTGGCATACAGACCGCTATCAAGACGAGGGTTATCTTTTCCTGATGGTGGATTTCCGCGATGCAGACTTTCCCCTCATCCAGGTGCGTACATGGCAGCCCTACAAGAACAAACAGGGAGAAGTGATAACATCGGAAAACGACGTGTTCCATCTTGGAAGTTTCAGAATTTTGAAAGAATAGGAAAAATATTATTAACATAAAAGTAATGCTATGATTAAAAAAATGATTATCTGCTTGTTGGCATTGGCTCCCAGCCTTGCCCAAGCGCAGAACGTATTGGAAGTAAGTAATGTTTCTCAACCGAATGATGTCTATTCAAGTGCTAAAGACGAAGCTGCTGTGGCTATTTTCTGCCATCAGTCCATTCCGCTGACTTTTGTTTCCACGATGGACAAAAGTGCTACTCCTTTTAAAACTGACATTCAGGGAAGTGACTCTATATATTATATAGCTTTCCCTACTGGCAACCGCTATCGGGGGCGTGTGCTGATTGCCTCTGCACCCGGCTACAGCTCGGTAGAAATACCACTGGAACTACAGCCCAAGCAACTGCTGACTTTCCGGCTGACCGACCCCAATGCCATGGTTGATGCAGGATGCTATCGCGAACACCGCAACCGCGGCATGGCTGAGATGAAAAACATGAACTACGAGGAGGCCCGCAACCAGTTTGAAGTGGCACGAGAGTGTACAGATGTTGACAAAGAGGAAAACGAGCGGAACATCGCCACCATCGACACTCTTCAAGCTCTGCGGAAATCGGCAGACGAGGCATTCAAGACGTTGGATTATGTGAAAGCCATGAAGGACTACATGCAGATAACAAAACTAAACCCATACGATTCTTATGCAGCTGAGCAGTATGCACAGTGCAGCAACAGTTTCGCCAGCGACTGTGAACTGTTCTTCAATAAGGCAGAATCGTATTACATGGAAAAGGACTATGAGAAGGCCAAGGAACTCTATCAGCGCGTAATTGACAAAGAATGTCGCTATGCACAATCGGCTGAAATGCGTATCCATACAATCAATTCGCTCGCTACGGCCAAACGAGACCATTCGCGCGTTTTCTCATATGAGTGGCGGAAAGATGTACCCATAGGCATCCACTATGGAAAATACAACCAGCACAAGGTTGGTGGATTCTTCCAAATGGACATCAATACTCACATCTTTGATGCCATTCGCAAAGACTGCTATTATGGCGACAAGAGTTTCCCCGAGGTGAACATGTCGTTTGGTTGGACAGTGAAGATAGCTGACCCCATCTGGATTCATGTCGGACCTGGTGTCACAGGAAAGTTCTATTATGGAACTTATTTGTCAAAACAGTATCCTGAAAAGGGATATGATGAAAAAGATCTTTTGGACCAGAAAAAAATGGGATTCGATACAAATCCTGACTTGACCAAAGAACAGGTTGAGAATAGTAATAATGACAACCTTCTGGAGGCTTGGCAAAAAACAAATTTCGCATTTGCCATCTCCCCGGTCGTGGGTATCACCGCCAAATACAGCTATTTCGCTTTCAGACTGACTTATCAATACCGATGGGCCATAGAGTCTAAACTAAGCGATTTCGTTGGTAAGAGTCGTATTTCAATTGGTGTGGGAGTCGCGTTTTGAACAGTTTAGAAGGCACCCCTCCATACGCCCATAAAAAAAGAAGCCCCCGTCTTCCTTATAAGGAATGAGCGGGGGCTCGTTGTTTTTTTACAGTGCGTTGACAAAAAGGTTGGGGTCTATCCAAACCTTGATGTCCAGGCATTCGCACACTTTTTCGATGGCGTGGATGGCAAAAAAGACGGCTCCCATCTCGTGGGCCGGACGGTTGGGCAATTTGCCCATGTTGCTTACGTGGTAGGAGATGTTGCCCTCGGGAACGCCCTGCTCAAGGAGGTAGCGGCGAAGATTCTCGGTGTTCTCCACGGGCACGGTGATGTCCTTTGTGTTGTGTACCAGCAGGATGTGGTTTTCAGAGCGCGGATGCCATCCTTTGCACAGGTTGTCCTTTTCGAGTGCTTCCATGTACCTTTGCGAAAGGCTGGAATTGAGGTCGAGCATGGCGGGTGTGGCAAATTGGCTGACGGAGAGCGACCCCACCTTGTCGTCAATCTCCGAACGGCTGTACTTCTTGCTGAGCACCCACTCGTCGATGTGGCTGAGCACGGGCTCCTTGAATATCTGCTCGCGGGGGATGCCCAGCTGGAAATATTCATTGTAGGCCAGGAGCACACTGATGACGGTCGAGGGCATGCCCGAGGTGTCGGAGGCTATCATCTGGCGGTAGGTTTCGGGAATGTCGTACGAACCGCCGCCTGCCATGGTCCATGTGATGTGCAGGTCGGGGTATTTCTGGTCGATGAGTCTCACCACGCCCATTGAGGTCTGCCCGCCTTGAGAATAGCCTACGTTGAAGAGCACATTGTCGTCCCACTGCAGCCCCAGCGTGGGCAACAGTTTCTTGGCGGCCAGCAGTGCATCGACGCTGGCTTGGGCGTTCGCTGCCGCTATGCAGTAAGCCTGCTGCTTGTCCTCGGTGACGCCGAAACCGTAATAGTCGGCCGAAACGGTAATCAGACCACTTCCCGTCACCGCTTTCTGCACATCGAGGTCGCCCTTCGATGGGCACTGGTCGGCCCTATAGACAGTGAAATGGTTGTAGAGCAGCAGTCCTCGCGCCGGACTTTCAGCATTGACCTCGTCGCCCACGGTGATGGTGCCCGAGAGTGTGACGGGTTTCCCAAACGGGTCGGTGGATGGATACTCGAAGTTGTAAGCTGTGGTCTTTTCCTTATCGTAGCGCACGGTCTCGTAGATACGCGCCTCGGGCAGCTGTTTCTCTTCCTCGGGCAGTTGCTCCGTCGCCGGGTCATCGTCGCTGCTGCAGGATGTCAGCACCGCAGGGCCAGACAATGCCATGACTGCAACCAGCAGCCACAGCCAGTTCTTTCTTATTCTTGTTTCGCAGAAGATGTTTCTTTTCATGACAAAATGGTTTTTGAGGTAAATATGCGGCTACAAATTTACAACTTTTTTCATTTCTCTGCCATTTTTTCCCTTTTTTTCTTGCTTTTGTCTTTGTTTTCACATTCATCATGTTTTTGTTCACAGACAAAAAACATTTAGCTGAAGTTTCGGTTGTTTTCTTGACAACAACGAATTCAACTAATAAAACGAATCTTATCAATGCATCGAAGATGCAACGAATGTTGACGAATGCAGCGATTCGAATGATTCGTTGGCCACTTGAGGCCATTCGCTGCCGCCATG
>OCTX011791350.1_pt1 | contig 11571 bp, 12 predicted proteins | sample 1539691 | NCBI WGS metagenome assembly OCTX01 (sample SAMN02144231, study PRJEB22623) | gut metagenome | biome: sheep rumen | host: Ovis aries | place: New Zealand | reverse complement strand
CCATTTCACCGCCCATTAAATAGTAAATGGGGTCTCTTAAACGATTAGTGCTTCCTACTGCCTCACTAGACCAACAACTTAAACTATTCTTTAAAGGAATTGTCTCAGAGGGATCATCAGGTATAATGCTATTATCATAATTTAAGTATAAATCCAAACTCAAATTATCAGGATCGGTTAAGAAACAAGGATAAGACTTATGCTCTTGTACTTCATAATATTCTCCGTTGTAACATGGGTTATAAACCTTATGAAATTTCTCATAACCTATATATTCATTTTGTATATCAGGAGCTACCCCCTCGTTACTTTTCAGCATAAGCCAACGCTCATCAACCTATATTTCATTATCGTTAAATCCAACTTCAGGGTCATCAGAACTTATATCTTCAACAGGCTCTAAGTGCTGACGATCATTATCTTGGTAAAGACCTCTGGGCGCCTAAAGTGTACGCCAGTTAGCCTCTAAATCGACATAATACTGTTCATATCCTGTTATTCCTTTAGGATAAAGTATTAAATTGTTTTGAGTCGTATTAGCAATAGCTAAGTAACTATGAAATTGGTCAAAGTGTTTAAATTTTAAATAATCTTTAGCCATTTGGTAGATGACTTCACGCCAATCTACTTTAAAGGCTTCAGTAGTATCACCTTCAAACCAACTAGTAGGGCAATCTTCTGTATAATAAATATATTGGGTTCTATCTTTATATGTATTACCATTGATATCAGTTTTTTCAAAAGCATCGGCATATTCCGGATACATTTCAACCTATTCGGCGATTTCTGTACCGCTCATACCTATGGTTTTATAATATAAAGGTTTAGCATCTATCGCATATCTAAGATGGATAGGAACTTCTACATCATTATACTTTCGCGCACCCCAAATGGAATAATCATTTTTAATATTATTCAACTTAGGAGATACATTATATTGAGTTACAATTTCGTTTTCACTAAAATTCCAAACAGGTTTAGTTAAATCATCTAACTCATAGGAAACTCCTAATCCAGTAGTATCGGTTTTATACTCAGGACTCCATGCTTTATCTATACTTTTACTTTTCTTTTGAAATACAAATTGTCCATTTTCATTGTAAAAGTATTCGTAATCTCCTAAGAACTCTACTATTTTATCTAGTATTTGTGTAAGAGTACCTCCAACAGATACAGAAAGTGCATTATCACCTTCCTTTTCTTGCGGCTAGGTGAGATCAGTCATTTCGTAACCAGCGACTTGCCCACTTTCAATCTTACAAACATAATAGTAAGATGTATCAGAAGAACTAAGCTTTACTTTAGACTCAGCATAGTCATCCCAGGTTTGTGTATTTACAAAACTCGATAGAGGGCAATAATAATGGTAATGAGTTCCCTCTACAGGAGGTCCAATCTTGAAATCATGCAACCAAACTCTGTTACCACCAACATCATACACCTCTTGGTCGAATAAGCACTCTTTACCCTGGTCAGGGTCTTCGTCATTGACTAAAATATAAAGAGGTTCTTCTCCTCTCCATTCAAGCATAAAAGCTCCGAATTGAGGTATATCATTAATCACGATATTACTATAAGGTTCTCCAGCCTATTCATTTACACTTTCACGTATTATGTCCTCGATAGGAATGTGTCGAACCGTAGTTTTTCCTGTAGGCTTATCTACGATATACTCTGTTCCAAAGTCAACAGCCGCATAAATCTCTCCTCCAATGTCTCCATTAATAAGACACATTTTATCTTTAGCTTGAAGAGAAATCGTACAACCAGAAGTAGACTTAGAAAAAGAAAAACTAGTGATACAATATAAACCCATGTTAAACCATATAACAGGATCATAATCTGCATCAACGAAGTTTTCTAGACCAATCTCTATTCTGATTTTAGTATTCAAAGCCCAATTAAGTTCATCTTCTAGGCGAAGTGTTGGGTCAGAAACCATAGACAAGGAGCAAGAGCGGCGGGCGCTCGAGCTTCCATCTAGATTCACTGACCCCTGGGTCACTCTACCTTCTATCGTTTCTATTGGATATTCTTCTATGCTTAGAGAAGTTACTCTAGCATATTTATTTATCTTTTTTTGCTCAAAAAGCTTTTTCAGAAAGTCAATATTAAGCATGGGATCTTTTTTAACTGTACTCATACTTATTCACCTTCCTCTTCAGACTCTATCTTTAATAGACCAAAACGCACTAAGTCAGGTATATCGTGCGGCATGGCCTCATAAGCCTGTGCCGTAAAGCTATATACCAATCTGCTGGTGCCATTGTAAGGGGTCATATTAACAGACATAAGTCTTACTAATAATATTCCTTCTGAGGAAGAACGGAAAAGCTTAAATTGACCATCATTTAACCAAGCCAATACTTCTTCTCTAAACTTGCGCTCTCTGTAATAGTTAGGAGCCGTATAATCAGTAAGTGAGGAAGTATATCCAAGCTCGCGCAATTCTTCTAAGTATTGGTTATCTTCATCAGCCGCAGTCTAAGTGCGCTCACGACTAGGCTGCTCCGGCAAGCTATACAAATCACTAAACAAGTGCTGTTCATCCATTTGTAAGCTAATTAAGCCGCCAATTTGGAAATCTCTATAGCGCACACTCTGATTGCGAGAGAAGAAAGGATACTTGCCGCCAATGGTATCAGTTTTTGCCTCAAGGATTGTTTCATGTATTGTATTAATCGTGGGGTTGAAGCGCACCTTGAGCTGGCGGCCGCCGCTATCAGTTAAGAACATATCTTCAAAGTCTGCATTTACTTGATATCCTCTGGAACTATACCAATCTCCATCTTTCATCCAATAGAGATAATACTTATAACTAATTCCTTGTTCTACTGTAAAATCTCTAAAGGTTGTTTCATTAGGGCTAAAGGTATATACAACCTCTTTGATAGTAACACCGCCCTCAGTCTTCTCGCGCACTAACAATCTATGTTCACTTTCAACCACCGGTCTAACAATATCAACATAAGCATTGTCATAATCCAAAAGCGCAGAAAAGCTATCTCCTAAGTCCTGTTCCGTCGGCAGAACAGAAGTTATAGTTTCACTATCTACAGACTTCTCGATACCATTAGTAGTGATTACTGAATATCTAATTCTATAATTTATATTACTATCTATAACCTTATAAAAATTAAAAATATCAAAAGAGCTATAATCATTGTCATCTGTAGAGCTGTCATGTAAGATATAACCAGAATCATAGATTCTAGGATATCCACTAGACATACGAATAATTTCGAAACGATAGGCATTAACCTTTTCTGAATAATCAGCAGGTGTGACAACACCTTCTCCATAGTCAGTAGGCACTTGTTCGTATCTACCAATAACATTGTAAGGGAAAGGGACACTAGAGTTCTGCGGCAGGTCTATGGATAATGTAGGTTCATTGGTATATTTCATTATTCCAACGTTGCTAACATATCCGTCCCGTATCGTAGTGTATTCATCTTCTCCTACTCTCTCTCTAATTAAATAACTAATTTGCACTTTGTAATATTGTCCCACGTTAAGATAATTGGCAAAACTATCATCTTGTAAACTAAAGGTAGTTTGTCCGTTTTTAATCGTAGCCTCTCCAATTTCTCTCCTAACGTCTGTATAATAATATCCTACTAAGGGATCTTTATTGTTAGGGATTGTGCGGACTTTAAGCTGTAGCCAAAGACTTTGATTTGGGTCTGTTGGTAGAGCAACAGCTCTATTGTGCTTAAAGTTAATTATTATGTTATTATCATAACCAGCTTTAAGTTGGTCTTGTAAAACAGGAGGGTATAATTTAGTTGTAGCACTCATATTTTGGAACCTCCTTTCTGAATAAATACTTTCATATTTATTTCCTCCTTTTTCTCCGAAATTTATTCCTTATATAAATATTAAAAAAAGAACTATATTAGTTACTTAGTTTTGACCAAAAAAGAAAATGGGGAAGGATTAAATCCTTCCCCAAAATCTTATTTTCTATTGGCATACTGTGATGCACGATTAACTAAGTTTGTAAGAGCAAGCTCTATTTCATTATGATCGGTGGCATTCGGGAACGAAGCCTCAATATGTACATTTTGCTCAAGATTATTGGCTCCTCCAACAGGCTGGTAGAAGCTATTAGCAATATTAGGCAATGCTGTAGAAGCGGCCCTAGTATCTACTATATCTCTAACAAGTTGTACAATGTTTAACATATTTTTAGTATCGTCCGCGTTCAGTACCAATTCTTTTTGGTGTAAGAAAGCCAAACGACCTTCCGCGCCCCAGGCGCCTGTGTAACCACCAGTATCAAAACTGAAGTTTTTCGTTTGTTGTCTTAACAAGTCACCTACTTCTTGTTTGTGTCCTAGTAACCAATTTCTTATAAATTCGGTATAACCTCCAGTCAATGTCACGGAACTACCTACTCTTAGTCCTGCATTATGATTGGCGCTAGCCCAAGCTCCTGCTATTGTGCTTGCTAGGTTTATGCCTTTATTTGCGTCTTCCTATTCGCTTAATTCCTTCCACAAATCGCTAATCTGTTCCTCGGTAGCAGACTCAATTGAAATCCTATCTGAATAGCCTCCGCCTTTACCGCCACCAGACCCAGATCCATCTCCGCCTTCGCCGGGAGTAGACGGAAATCCAGGAATATTACCAGCGCTACTATCTATGTCATGATAAGCTTGACTGGCGCTATCACTTAAGTCCTTAAACTTATCTACCAATTTACCTACAGACTCTACAAGGTCTTCTATACCTCCACGGAATTCAGATAAATCATAATCATCTAATTCTCTAACCTTGTCAACTACCTCACTAAAAGTATCTTCCATCTTTTCGGCAGATTCACCAATTTGATCTATGGCTGTTGTACTAGCGTCACTTATATCTTCCATGGCTCCTACGACATCATCTCGATAAGTTTCTAATGATGTGCCGGCTGCGTTAAGAACCTCATCTTGTCTGACTTTAAAATCGTCTAAGCCTTGTTCGATTCTAGGAAGGTAGCCTCCCTCACCAACAGTAGCCTCAGTAAACATATCAAACAAATCACTAGCTTGCTCAAGCCCAGGCATCAACACTTCAAAATAAGTATATTTTAAAGCGGTTTGATACTTTCCTTCTTCACTGATTTTGTAACCAGTCATAGCAGCGTAATCTGTCCAATCTTTAGTATAAAGTTCAGAGTTGCGGTCGATAGCTATTCCGAGTTGATCAGTCATTATATCAGCCATGCGTTGATAATAAGCTTGAGTTTCTTGTAATCTTTCTTCCTTTTGGTCTTGAGTTAAAGAAGCATCAGTGGCTATTTTTTCCATCTGGTCTGCATATTCTTTTTCAAGTTTTAAGAAATTCTGTTGCTGTTCTTTAATGAAATCACTATTTAACTTTTGATATTCATAAAGCTTATCTTCATATTTCTGTCTAGCATCATCTACCGCATCATTATCTGCGGTGTAGACGTAACTCCAATTACCTTCATTATCTCTCTGCATACGAACCATAGATTTAGCATTTTGTTGATCTTCAAGAGCAATCTCAGCCAACCTAAGCTCATATTTCTTACGAAGAGCATCGACTTCGTATTGGCTAGTTTCAGCGCCTCTTTCCTGTATGTCAGCCATTTCTTCCAAGATTTCTTTCAATCTCTCATGGCCTCTAACTGTATCAATAGTCTGTAAGGATTTATTAACATCTCTAGTAAGTTTCGAGAACTCATAGATTTGTTCATAGTCATCGAGGTACTGGTCATCTAAAGTCTTTAACCTATCAAACTGAGTCATATCCCAATCAGAAGCAGAAACTAAGTCTAAGAAAGACTCTTTAGCATTTGCTACAGTCTGTTTTAACATTTCCTCAGCTTGCTTTAAAGCTTCCTGAGTCTTAGACAGCATGTTGTCTTCAGAAGTTTCAACAGCCTTTTCCATTTCACGGAGATTATCTTGTAAAATCTTAAGATTTTGGTCATTTTCTCCATTAGCCAAAGCGTCTTCGTAAAGAGACCTAGCTTGCGCGAGCGCCGCCCGGTTGGCCTCTAACTCTGAATAAGCCCCCTCTACTTCATTGACCATATTTAGATAAGCGTTATTCATAACACCCATCATAAAGGATTGATCAAGACCAGAAGCATTAGAGTAGATAAGCTGTGCTATATCTTTATAAGTCTTTAATAAAGAACTATAATGACTAAGTCTATCTTCGAAATAATCAAATTCAGAGTTCCACTCTTTGAACAACTCCAATGGGCCATTGAGTATTTGTTCCTCATAATTATTGACTTTTTCTAAGTCAGACAGTAAGTTATCATTATACTCCATTAAAGCCTTAATTTCATCTTGAGTGAATCCTAATCCTGCTATTTGATCATTGGATAGACCGTTAAGCTCAGATATACTTCCAATACCATGGTTAGATAATATGTCTAAGGTGGCTTGCTGATAAGAATCTATGTCACGCTGCACATTGGCCATTGATTTAGCTATATTAGCTATAGCCTCAGCGGTACTAAAAGCCTTCTTCTCTATGCGGTCAAGTTGATATTCGAGTTGGTTAAGCTCCATGGCATTAACTTCAACATCCATCTCAACCTTAGTCTGAATGGTTTCTAATTGCTTATCATAAAGAGTGTTTTGAAGCTCTCTAAGGTTATCCAATTCACTTTGATATAGCTGATTAGTTTCATCATACTGTTTCAATGTTTTTTGGAAATACTGATAACGCTTTTCAGCAGATTCCATAGCAGCTTCGTCTTGATTTTCATTATAAGCTTCTACAGCCTCATTCTATTTATCAAGTTCTTGTTGAATTAAAGATTCGTAGTTAGTTAAAACACCATTACTATCAAAGGTTGCTCCAAAAGCCTTCAGATTACTCTTATCGCTACGATAATAGTCTTCAATTTCTTTAATGTATTCCTCTTGAAGGTCTAATTGCTTTTCAAGAGCTTCGGTCTCTTGGTCAAGGTATTCTAACTTAGCTTTACCATAGGCTCTATCCTTAGCCTTAGAGAGACGATTAATAGCATCTTCCTGGTCTTTAATTTGACGTGTGATTTTATAATAACGCTCAAACTCATCCTTAGCATCTTTTTCTTCTTTCTTAGAAGATTTTCCGCCACCGGAAGACTTTCCTGAACCAGAAGTAGCTTGAGATAGCGTAGAAGAAGAAGCCGCACCTGTATAATGAGAAGATTTAAAGCTTTTAATAACTCGGACAGTTTGATTTTGAGCCACTTCCATGGGCATACCTTGTAAACTACCACCTGTGGCAGAAGCCCATTCTGCTAAAGTTAAAGTAGTATAATCGGGCTCAAGTTCAAACCCTAAAGCATTCCAAAACTCTTGCATTTGGTCTGCGCTCATCTCGCCAGCTGCGACCGCTTTATTCATGGAATCATATAATTCTTCGAGGAAAGGGTCAGAGTCTAAGCTCATTCCTACTTCAATATCATCCCATGCCACTTCATCTAATCTTTGGTTGATTTCATCAAGAGACTATCCTAAAGAATCAAGCCCTGTTGTGTCAATATTGCTTAAAGCATAAGCTTGTTCCAATTCTCTAGCAGCTTGTACGTCACCCTCGGCCGCAGCTTGAATATCTTCCAAGTGCTGAAGTATGAAATCTTCACTTATAGTTTCATCAGTATTAAAAAGATTTTGTAAATCATTCGCTAAAGACGATATAGCTTTGCCATATTCTACAGTATCTTTTGTACCAAGAGCCTCTACATAAGACTCCATGCTAGAGCTTAAATCACTTAATGCGGCATTTACTCGTTCTTGCGCTAGAGCCACTTGTGCGGCCGCAGTTCTGTTATCTTGTAAATAAACATTATATTCTTCTAAATAATTAATTTGAGTAGCAAGTTCTTCATTAGATATACCCAATTGTTTAGCAGAATTTGCAACGGCAGCGGCGAAACTTTGTTGAGCCTTACCAGCACTCACAAGTCCTTTAGCTTCTAACTCTTGAAGTTGTTCATAGGTTGTGTATTGAGTAACTAACTGATCTTGCAAACCTGTAGCTGATGCTAACATTTCATCTTGCTTATCTAATAAAGATTGATAAGATGCTATTAAACCATTTAATTCTTCTGCACTTGAAACTCCTGCGGCTGCCAATATAGACGAAGTTATATTTGCATTATCTGCATTTAAAACTAGTTGTTCACTCTAATCAGTTAATTCAGATATTTTATCTTCAATAGCTCCTCGACCGCCTAATTCAGCAATTTCAGGACTAAGAGCATCTAAAAGAGCACCTTGCCCACTTTCTATTTGACTTATTGTATCTTCATAAATTTGATTATAAAATTCTTGCTCGTTACCAATAAATTCATATTGTCCATTAGCTAATGCGGTGAATCGATCTTCTCCATATAAATTCATGAATTCTTCTATGGAATGACCTTCACCCATTATACTATCTACGAATTTTTGCATATCTTCGGTGGTGTAAACCGCACCAAAGCTAAGGTCAAGTAAAGCCTTTTGCAAATTTTCTAAATTAGAAATTAAATTAGTAAAATCTATTTTATCCGTTATAGATTGTATAAGTTCTGCTTGACTCTCTATATTAGAATCAAGTATAGCATAAGTTAATTGAGGAGTCCTTGCCAATCCTTCAATAATAGCATCTTGTTCTTCTGAACTAAATCTTTTTAACCTATTACTTATAGAATCTACAGAAGTGTTCATTAAATCAGCTGCTGCACTTAAGACAGCAAATTGTTGAGCTACTTCTTCACTAAAATAATCTGAATAAGAATCTGCAAAATATTTTCGTACTTCTTCTTCAGTTGCACCCATATCCTCAAATACACCAGTTCTATAGGCATTCGCGGCAGAAGCATTAATAACATCAATGTAATCAGTTATACCTCCACCCCGAATAGATGCTGCTGTAGCACCTCCACTTATTGAAGCTTCTTCAACAATAGAATCGGCATATATTTGAGCCTGTTCTGATAATACTTGTTTATACTCTTCAGCATATGCTCCCCAATCATCTACCATACCACTAAGTTGGGTAAGCATATCATTGGCAGCACCACCATACTTGTTAAAGTTATCTCCCATAGCATCTGCTATGAAATCTAATAATTGAGAATATTCTGCGTCTGACATAGCAGATTGATCAAAAGTAAAACCAGAACCTGTAAAAGACATTCCGCTAAGTCCTAAAGCTTCTAAATCGTCTAATAAAGCCTGTTCACCGGCATTAGCAACAGATCCACCAAAGCCAGCACTAATATGAGTACCTTTTAATCTTGCAGAAGCTTTTGCAGGATCTACAAAAGCAAGCCCAGCGTATCCCATAAGCGCCGTCTGAAGAGTACCTGAGTAAAGGGCTGATTCAATCTGACTAAATGTGCCTTGTTGGGCTAAGCTAGCAAGTCTTAAATTTTCTCTACTACCCGTTCTTTCAGTTTCTAAATTTTTATCTCTTTCTTCTTTTAAATCTGCTTCTTTCTTTTCTACTTCTGCTTGTAATAAATCCTAAGCATCAGCATTCGCAAGAATCTGAGCATTTTCTATACCTAAAGCCTCGGCTGTTTCAAGAATAGAAGCATTTAAATCTTCTCTAGTAGCTAAATTTAAGTCCTATCTAGTTTTAACTTGGTCATAGGCATCACATTGCTCAAGGATTGCTTTATTTTCTTCTCTCCAAGCTTTGGTTTCTTCAAGTTTTTTCTTTACTTTTTCAGAGCTTTCAGCCACGTCTTCTTGCACTTTTTTTAACTACATATAACTAGCGACTAAAAGACCAATAGCCACTGCTAATGCTATAGTGGCAGGATTAAGTGCTACTGTTGCTACCTTTTCTGCCATAAAGGCTTTAACAACTTTTCCAATAGATACAGCTAAACCATCTTCAGCTAAAGATTCAGCAGTAACAACATCAGTTTTAACAACACTATTTAAAATAGAAGCTAGTCTTTCTCGGTCTTCTTCTTTTTGAAGAAGAGTATTAAGTTTTATAATGCTACTAATTCCTTCATAAGCAGATTTTAAAGTGGTTATTAAAGTAGTAGAGGTTAATAAAGTTTGAGATAAGGCCTGTCCAATACTAACATTACCTTCAGCAACTTGACCCCAAATATTCATTAAACTATTTAACTGTACATAGGCAGATGCCAAACTAGTCACGGCTTGCACTCCGCCTGCGAACGCCCCATTAAGGGTATCTTGGACTTGGGCTCGCGCCATCATCTCTTTTTGTATTTCTTCTTGTTCTTCCCTATCTTCTTGCAGCTTCCTTTTGGTTTGCTCACTTAAAGCTTTATCTGCTTCAGCTTCTGCTTTTTCTGCACCAGCATCCGTAGCTTGTTCCATGGCTTCATCAATTTTTTCCATATCTAAAGCCATATTATTAAGTGAATCTTCGGTCTCTTTATACTCTTTTCTTATTTTTGTTATGTTATCTAAAAGCTTTTTATATCTACTGAGTCCAGCGGAATCATTCTCTCGATTAGCTTTTGCTAATTTCTTTTGAACTTCTTCTTCGGCCTTATCTAACATATGCTCTGGAGTATATCTTTTATCTATCTTAACTCCAAGCCTTTGCAATCCGCCAAAAACGTTTTCTTGGTTTTCTTTTCTTCCCGCATCTTGTTGTTCTTTTATTGTTGCTTGTATATTGGCATCACTACTAATATTCTTTTTTATTTGATCACCAAAATCTACAACGCTTTGTCTTAAAGTTTGTGTAAATTTGGCAGAAGCTTCACTAATTTGGGCGTCATCTTTTTCATCTATAGCTTTTTGATATTCAGTAGCTGCGGCCTCAAAAGTACTAACAATTTCTGCTGGAAGTGATCCTATATTATTTGCAACATAACCTCTAATTAAATTTAAATAATCTTGGTCTCCGCCAGGATTTAATTTAGGATTACCACCTTCAACATAGTCATCTACCAAAGAACGTAGACCAGTAGCCTAACCATATTGCCCTATTTGATTAGAATAATTATCTATAATATCTTTATTTAATTCTACTGGACTTGATTCTTTTAAAGCAGTCTCAGAAGCAATCTTTAATTCTTTTTCTTTTTCCTGATTTAATTTTTCAGCTTTTGCTATTTGTTCATCCATTTCTTTAGCTCTATCAAAGTCGAGCATAAGAAGATCTTGGCTATATTTAAGCTGATTTTTTTGTTCTTCTGTTAGTAATTTTTCTCCTTGCTGTCTACGCTCTTCGTAATCAACTTCCGCCAACCATTTTTCTTTTCCTAAAGTATCTCCTTTTGCATCAAAGTAGTTTAAAGCTGCTCTTTTACTCGAAGCTATTTCTTTATCTCTTTGATCCTGCATTGCCTTAACATTGGCTGGATTCATCATAGAAAGTGTATAGACCATATCTGACATTAATTTTCTAAGAGAATCACCAAATATATTTACAACAAGAGGCGAAATTGCAAGTAATAAACCTTTGACTCCTCCAAGAGAATCTATAACTTTATCTATTCCCCCCAAGAAGTCAGCTAAACTATTATTTAATTCAATAAAGAAATCATCTTTTATAATATCTTGATAAAGTGCCTCCCAAGCGGCTCTAACTCTATCAGTAGAAGCCTCCCAGGACTCGGCGTAA
>OCTX012012704.1_pt1 | contig 11572 bp, 9 predicted proteins | sample 1539691 | NCBI WGS metagenome assembly OCTX01 (sample SAMN02144231, study PRJEB22623) | gut metagenome | biome: sheep rumen | host: Ovis aries | place: New Zealand | reverse complement strand
TTCATTTCAGCGATGTTTTTTATCTGATTTTGATTTATTATTTTTCTTAGCTATTGATTGTACTGGCTGTTTTCATTCTCTTTGTGCTTTCTCAGCATTTTGGCGACGGATAGAATCAAAGAAACTTGAGTCAGATTCTGTATTCTTCTCTTTAGCAACGTATTCTGTATGTTCAATTTGGATATTTCACTTTGGTTTAGTATCTTTCCTACGATTATCTCATTTCTTTTCGCTACTTTTCTTTTCAGGTTTATCGAAAGATTTTTTCTTTTTCTGTCCAGAAGAATGAGAAGCAAAATTGAATATATCACTTGCAGTTGCAACTGGTTGTTCTGCTTCCTTTGTTCAGAAATAATCATCTAAATCAATTTTTTCTTTTTCAGGTTTCGCTGTCTCTTTTTTCGTTGTTTCTGTACTTCAAAATCACATTCCAGAAAGGAATCCTCCCCCACCGAATCAACCAAGTTCTCATGCTTTAAGGACTTTTCATTCAGATTTGTCTTGCTGTTTTTTATCAGCCATGCACAAATTTTCATAAAATTAAAAATATTTCTGCCTTTGAATGTACGAAAATGTATTGCTTTTTCAAGTCTGAATACGTTTTTTTTGTCCGTTTTTATTAATTGTCTTGTGACTTATTATATACATTAATGTATTCTGATTCAAATAGGTCTCATTCAGTTGGTAGTTTTTTATTTATTCTTTCGCAAGATTTAAAAGTATTATCGAATCACCATTTATCACTAAGTGGCCTTTCAGGATTAGCTATCAGAAAATGTATTTTATTTCACATTGCATCATAACGATGCTCGTAATCTTCTGGATTCCCTTCAATTAGTATATTTAGCAGCCTATTAGAAATTTTTAGTCAAACTTTTTCTTCGGTGCGTATGAATTTTGTTTCACTTCGATTTTTTCTACGTTCTTCATCTGTTAATAAAGTTATAAATAACTTTTTCTGTATCATCTTTTTATTTTGTTCAATATCATAAGAGGAGTATACAATTTTTGATTTTATGATATTTCACTCTTTGATTTTTACCAAAGTTTCTTGGTCAAGAGAAATATAGTAATCATGATTATCTACATCATAAAGTGCTCACTGTATATGAAATTCTTTTTCCATATAAAAAATAAATCTGGATTAAAATTAGATTTATTTTTGGTTTTTATTTGTTCTCTTGCTTATATTTTAATAAACTATTTTTTCAAGTTTTTTATGATTAAAAAAAGATAGTAGATAAAATCTACCATCTTAATCTTCTGATTCTCACCTAATAAAACATCCTCTATAGCCTTTTAAAAGCTTAGATAATTTCATTTTTAATAGGTGGTTTCTTGGATGGGCTTTAGCTTTTAAATAAGCCTTCCCAAATTCATTTTCTCCAAGTTTTATCCCGGAGATCTTCTCAAAGGATACTCGAATCCCTTTTAGAGTTGCATGGATTTCGCTTGACATTATGAGGCATCCAATGTAACAATCATGCTCGACTCTATCCAAAATCTCATCGGAAACAGTAATGAATTCCTCAAAACTGTTCCATACCCCATTTTTTAAGTTGGGATTGCGAGCAATCTCTTCTAAGATTCGAAGTTTGCTCAGTACGTAACCGTTAGTCATATTTTTTAGTTTTTATTGTTAGAGTTTAATTATAATGTTTATAAATATTATGTCAATATAAAATTTTATCTATGCGCAAATTTTAAAAAAAGATAGCAGATTTTCATCCTCTACCTTTAATATTTTTTACTCAAATTATTCTGATGCCCTATACACCATTAACATTACATTTCATCTTTTCTCTTTTAATTTTGGATTATCATTTGTTATGATTCATTCAGATTTTAATTTTTTTAAATGTGTGATATAGTATGGGTTTCCATCAGCTGTTGAATATAGCATTCTGGATAATGCTGTTGCAAATTCTGCCCTTGTTACTTCATCATAAGGTCTGAATTTATTACTTTTTATATTTTCTCACATAATTCAAAGTTGGCAGGCTTCGGTAACTCCCCTATCATATTTGTTATCTAATTCATTTGAGACATCGGTAAAATTACATTTTTTTGATGTGTCAGGTTTTTTTCATAATACATTTATTGCATAATTTGATAACATTTTAGCCATTGCAATTCTTGTTAATGGTGAATTTAATTTAGCCTTATCAATACCATAAATTGTAGTAATTCAATTATCGTATGCAAATTTATATGCTTCGGTCATTTCTTTGTTGTATGCATTTTGCGTGGTTGTTATATTGCTATTTTTTGTTGTATTAGAGGATTCTCAATTTCAGTTTGAATTACTAACAAAGGGTTTAGATCATGATCTAGTAAAATATCATGGTGTTTGTAGGGTGTCAATCCTTGCATAAATTTTGTCAGTGTGTAGTGGATCATATCTTGTTCCGTTTCATCAAATTAATTCAATATCTCAGTCAAACAATTCTGTTGATGAATCCCATATGTCATTCTTGTTTGATTTTACTTTATTTGTTACAAAATTTTCTCATACGTATATTGTTTTTAATTTACCACAATCTTTGAACATTTGAAACATTTCTGTTACATTAGAAGTATCTCGATTACTTAAATCTATTACAGTTAATCTACTACATCATTCGAACATAAAATTCATATCAATTACATTTCTTGTATCCCAATTTTTTAATGCTGAGGCGTCCGTCAATCTTTCGCATCATCTAAACAATCCACCTAAATCTGAAACCTTTTTTGTATTCCAATTTACTAATGGTGTTATATTCTCTAAATTTTTGTTATATGCAAACAATGAATTCATTTTTGTTACTTTACTTGTATTCCAATTTGCTAATGGTGTTATATCTTCTAAATCATTACATGAGTAAAACATTTCATGTATATCAGTCACATTGGAGATATCCCAGTTCTTTAGTGCTGAAATATCAGTTAAAGTGGTTGACCATGCAAACATTCAACCCATATTAGTTACATTAGATACGTCCCAATTGTTTAGACTTGATATATTAGTTAATTCACAATCATAAAACATATCATTCATATCTGTTACATTTTTCACATTCCAATTACCTAATGGAGTAATATTACTTAATTCTCTACAATTATGAAACACACTTGCCATATTTATAACATTTGATGTGTCCCAATTACTTAGTCATGATATGTCTTTTAGATTTTCACATCATGCAAATATACTATACATGCTGGTTACATTAGATACGTCCCAATTACTTAGTGCTGAAACATTTGTTATTCAATAACATCATGCAAACATGTCGTCCATATTCGTTACTTTGGATGTTTTCAAATTTTTTAATCGAGATACATCACTTATATTTGAAAAATTGCTGAACATATTGCTAGAATCTGGGTTTAGATATATTTCTTTTGTATCTGAATAAATATATATTGTACCATTATCAAACCAAGCTCGAATTGGATGAGACTCCGATAATGAAATATTATCCTTACTTATCCAATTTCATGGTTGATTGTTAGATTGTTTTATTGCTGTTATTTTATTTCAATAATTTTTATATGTTTGAGTTTTTCATTCTGAAAGTGTTTTGATCTTTGCGTTGAATGTTTTTCAATCTACCAAAGTTGCTGTATTATCATTTTGTGCGTGTGAAAATAGCGTAAATATACAAATATTTACAATTAAAAATGAAAACAATGTTTTTATTAATTTTTTCATTTATTTATGATAATAAAATAAAAAATAATTATATCGATTATGTATTAATTTTAATCTTTTTATCAACTGTTTTATTACAAAAAAGATAGCAGATTTTCATCTGCTACCTTTAATATTTTTAATTTAATTAATCTTCAGTTCTTCCTAGCATTGCCATTACATATCATCTTCTTTCTTTCATTTTTGGATCCATCTTAGTAATGATTCATTCTTCATACAATTTTGCCATATGTGGCTCATAATATTTTACTTTTCATTTTCCATCTTCTATACCATATAACATTCTTGATAAGGCTGCAGCAAATTCACCTCTTGTTACCTCGTCATATGGTCTAAACTTATTACTTTTCATATTTTGTCACATAATTCCAAGTTGATATGCCAATGTTACTCAATTATCATACTTTTTATCCAATTCCCTTGGAACATCTAAAAAGTTTGGAACTCACTTTGATAAATCTGGCTCTTGTCATAGCACATTTATTGCATAATATGACAACATTTTAGCCATAGCAATTCTAGTTAAAGAGGAATTCATTCTAGCTTTTTCTATACTACTAGCAGTGGTAATTCCGTTCTCATAAGCAAATTGATATGCTTCATTCATCTCCTTTGAGTATCAATTACTTAGAACTTCATTTGAAGATTCTTGTGTTGAATATTTATAAACTTTTCGTGCTTCTCCATTTACTTTAAAATAATCTGGATAATCTTTTTTTGATATACACACATATTTTCACTCATTATATGTATATGAAATACTATTAATAGCTTGAACATACTCTGAATTTATTACTTCAATAACTTCTCAATCTGAGTATTCTCTTCATCATTCTCAAAGTGATTTTTGAGGCTCAGTATTCAATGTTGAACCAACACAATCCGATGAACTAAATAGTGATACGTTATAGACTGGCATGTTTTCATCATCTTGTACTATTCATAGAGTATATTGAGTCGCAAATCAAAGATTTGCCTGTTCCTTTATATAAACCAAAGCTCATAAATCTGGAGATTTTTTGTTAGTTTCAACTGTTAGTGTTGGTTCATATGTATTTTTGAAACAACGTATTGAACTGGATTGATTACGAGTATCTGTATTACCCACGTAAAAGTAGAAAATATCATCCACATAAAAACTACGAGCATTATTAGAAGAAGATCTTGTTGCTGGAGATGAAGATCGGTAATGTGATAAAGGATTTTCTTGATTTCATTGAGATCTAATTAGAACAGAATCATATTCATAATCATTACCAGCCATATAATTTCGGTAATTACTTTCAAAACCATAATCTCCACTAATGTAATATTCGCCGGCAAGTGGTATTTTAAAATAACTTCTAAATTCAGAATATCACTGATCTAATTCAAACACTCCTCTTTCTGGGTAGTATTTATAAGTCTTATCATTTGTGTCTGCCCAATATTTTGCTAACATCAGCCATTCTCATAGAGATGGCACGTGATATCATGTTGGACATGGTCACTGTCTATCTTTTGAATTTCCTAGTTTTAATCATCGTAAATTATTTGCATTGTCATTTCCTCATCACCAAAGATTATTGTTGTTGCTTGAATCCCAATCGTTCCAGATTATAAATGTATCATTGTAGTAATAGTTTCAAGGTCAGTAGCTTGAAGCATCTACTTGTCTTGCTGATATTTTTTCAACTTTTTTAGTGGAAGGAAATCCATAATTATTTCATCGTTGATAATAGTATCCATACGAATCTTTGCTTGTAATATCATTGCTTGTAGCTCCTAAGTTTCTATCCATAATTGTAATTCATTCTGATGGATTATCTGGGTTTGCAATCGAAATTGTTCAGAAATTTGGTGTAATTTCCTGTTTATTATATCCTGCAATTTCTCAATTTAGACATTTGTCGTTAAACGTGATATCATCTGAAACATCGAACTTTCTATCTCCATTTAAGTCGCATGATGTAGGACTATTAGATTCATGAGCTCTACACTTATTATTGTATCGTACCATGTCACTAATATCAACTGTATTGTCTTTATTGAGATCACATTTATTTAAATTTGTCATTTTTGTATCAACTTTGTATACTGTGCTGTTACATCAGTTATCAAATCTAAATTTTTGCTCTCAATCCCACTGTAGTTTATAAGTAGCTTTTTTTTCACTCATTTTAAATTTTCATAAATTCTTATATGATTTGCTATATGGGTCGTATATCTCAACTGTTACGTTGTCACCAGCCACAACATTCCATTTTAATGTAATTGTGTCTCCATTTACAATGTGAGAAACATTTGCTTCATCCATTCATTTACATTCAGTTTCTTCTTCATTATATCATGCAATTTCTCAATTTAAACATTTATCATTAAACGTGATATCATCTGAAACATCAAATTTTCAATCTCAATTCAAGTCACAAGCTTTAGGACTATTTGATTCATGTGCTCTACATTTGTTATTGTATCGTACTATATCACTGATATCAACTTCGCTATCTTTGTTGAAATCACATTTATTATATTCCTTTTCCTCTTCTTCTATTTCCTCATTATTACTAGAGCTTCAATTAGTTGTTCATGCAAGACAGTTTGTAAACTTTACTCTATCTGAAACATCATATTTTCAATCTCCATTTATGTCACATTCCTTTGGACCATTTGCGCTGTATGAACTACATTTGTTTGAGAATCGAATATTATCGCTATTGTCTATCTTAGAATCCTTATTGAGGTCGCATTTATCATATTCCTCTTCTTCTTCTATTTCTTCATCATCGACTGAAAATCATGCTATAATTTGCATACATTTATCTTGAATAGCCACATCATCAGAAACATCGGAGTTTCAATCTCCATTTAGATCACACCATTCTGGAGTATTTGAATCATGGGCTTTACAACTACCATTGTAGCGAATTATATCGCTAATATCAACTTTAGAATCTCAGTTTACATCACATTTAACTTTTCGACTTCATGTACTTGTTGATCCTGCTCGAGCAATAGTTACTGTCAAAATAGCTATACCCGATAAAATTAGAAAATTCCTGATTTTTGTCATATTCTTTTTGTTTATAAAATAAAACAACAAATATATTATATTTAATATTTTTTTATTTGTCAAATTTTAGCAGACTTTTTAAAAAATAAAAAAAAGGCATATTGTAATGCCTTTTATCTCAACAACCATCCAACTATTATTTTTTATTTTTCCATCTTTCAAGGATTAACATTGCACTAATTGTGTCAGTAGTTTCATTTTTTTTGAAATTTGAAACTATTTCTCCACTTTCTACACTTGTATAATCTTCTTCAATAGTTTCGATAGTTATTTCATCTTTCTCTATAATATAATTTAGTGATGTCATGAATTTTGTGATTTTTTCCTGGACATCTTTTTGCTTACTTGGTCGTCAAAGTACTATAGTTTTTACGTGATATCTTTGGATTAAATCTGCGATATGGAAATATATCATTTGATCATTAATCATATATCCAACAGGGAAAATTATATCATTTGATTCATGAGCGTAGGCTAATCAAATGTATTTACTTCATCGATCTATTCATAAAATTGCTGGTTCTACTCTTGGCATTTATAAAGAAAAAATAACTAAAAAATCTGATTTATTTATTAAGTATATTATATTTATTGACTAAGAATTTTCAACTAGATGTTTTAGATGCGACTCTGAAATCTGATTATAAATATTTTCAATTTGGGAAATAAAATAATCAACATTGTATCATTCCATATGTAAATTTCACAGAATTAAGCGATAAGATGATTCATAATCTTTACGAACCAATCATTTAATTTTAATCCAATCGGTATCCTTCACCATTTCTAACACCGACTCATCATATTTCAGTTTTCAAATTTTTAGTAAAAATGCTATTGCAGGATATCACAAAAATCATTGATTAACGGATCAATTATCATTAGAAGAAATTGCATTTTCCTTTTCGTCATACAAAATCTTATAAGTTTTTCACGGAGTACTAGAAGATTTACACTTTCACTCATTTGAAAGCAGATCTTCGACAATAATTCTTTCATCAGCTACAGCACTTAATGCTTCTACGATTTTTACTTTTGGTGGAAATCCTCGCTCTTTCATTTTATATCATTGATATAAAAAGCTGATTTTATTTTAAGTTTTATTATTGAACTATTTCTTGGAAAACAAATTTAGGTCATCTATAGTTATTAGGAGAAGTACCCACTTCTCATCTTATAGTAGGCACATAATATGTGATTCCATTTTGATATTTTGGAATATAAACTATCTGCATATTATCAAATAACACTACAGTTGAGTTTGTATGCAAAGCTCATTGATCAAAAAATTCTCATCATTTTTCGATTTCCTCTTCTATATAAGATTTTTCCATTGTTGGGTAATTAGAAACATCATAGGTGGCAATATCTATTCAAATGACAGAAACAACCTTCTGTAAATTTAAATCATAATCAATTTTTATTCAGATTCTTTCATCCATTTCTACATCCCAAACCTCTTTTCAATTAATTTCAAATGGATAGAAAACACTTACTATTCACATACCTTCATCATAATTATCCATATCTACTTCCCCATCTCCATAATTTTTGATTAAAACTCCTAACTGCTTCAAATCCTTTTCCACAGCTCTAATAATATGTCTCTTAGATGGCAATTTACCATCATATTCTTGAGCTTGTCGACTATCATTTGGATAAAAACTTAATCTCTGACTTTGACTGTCAAAAGAAATATAATATCAGTTCTCTGTTTTCTGCTGTATGTATAGACCTGCGATCTCTAAATCTTGAAATTTTTTGAAAGATACATCTCAAATTTTGAGATTTTTTAGAACTTGATTTGGAGTATTAGATCACATCAAAATTCCACTAACTTTATAAACAGGATACTCCTCTGCTAATCTAGGAAATTGTTTATCTTTATAAACAAAACGATAAGTCTGATTAAATAGAAAATTTTTATTTAGCAAATAACTATAGGATGACACATCATCTTCATCTCACATATCAGCATCTGTGGAATTTTTAGCAGTACTCATTGTAGCTCATAAAGTTTGAGTTCAAATCATTTTTGATACAAAATCCGATGACTTAGAAGATTCTGCAGATTCTTCAACCTCAATATCTTCTTCATCTACATTAGCATCATAAGTAAAATTACTAGCTCTATCTGTATCGTAATTATACACTAATTCTCATTTATCTAAACTTCAGAAAGCTTTACTATCCTCTAAATATGTATATTTTGTTGGGACATTTAATTTTCATGTAAAAATGTTCGTACAGAATCATATCAAGAAAAGCACCAAAAAGCTAACTACAGCATATCCGTATCCCGTAAGGTAAAATCTCCATTTTAGCTTTCTTGGAACTGCATCCATTGCAGCTTGGTCAGCTTTTTGTCTTTTTGCAACCTTAATTTTATCCTGAATCTTAGCATCAAGTTTTTCTTTAAATTCTCCACTTGGCGAGAATTCTGGCAGCTTTTCATCTGCTATCTTTTCGATAAGTTTCTTCTCATCTCATTTAAATTCTGATGCTATTGATTTGATTTGATCTTTGTTTGTCATTTAGATTTGATAAATTTAGATAAAAATCTTTATTTAATTAATCTTCAATCCAATACTTGAAATGATTTGCAACTTTTTTCACCAATTTTGAAAAATCTTTTCTGCATGTAGAACTACGTTTTCACAAGACTTCAGCAATTTCATCGTATGAAAGATTATTTCGGATTCTAAGAATGAATAAATCTTTTTTATCACTTCAAAGATTTTCTAAATATGCAAGAATTTGTTCAGTTTGAACGTGTTTCTGAAAATAATCTACGTAATCTGAATCATCTGAAATGTTATTTTCATCATCAATGCGGTTAGATTCTTTTCTTCTTAAGATATCGAGCAATGAATGATATGCTATATTGTATAACCATGAAGCGAAACTACTACTCTCCTTTTCCACTGAAAACTTATCAATATTTTCAAAAGCTTTCATGAATGTAGTAGCAGTAGCATCTTCAGCTACCTGGATATTTCAGTCAGATTTCATTAAAGCAAATGAATAAATCTTCTGAAAATACTTTTCATATAACGGAGTGAAACTATCCAAATCTCACTGCTGTAGCTGTAGAATTAAATCAATCTCATCTTTTGGCATAATTTTTATTTTATGTAAAGTTTAAAATATACTTTAACATTATCAAAAATGATTAAATTATCAAGTAGATTATATTAATATAACGATTGAACTATGAAATTTGTGGCAAGTTTCATATAAAATATTTTAACACAAAAATCAGAATTCCTACAAAAATTATTGCATAAATTAAATACAATACCCATTTACTAGTCTCTTTTGCTTTCTCCTTAGGTTTACTCTCTACTCCAATCCTAGAAATCATCAATTCTAAATCTCATTTTTGATATTTCTTGGTTGGTCTTTTATTTTTTCTTTCCATCATTTCTTGAGAAGTTTTTTCTCGATTTTTATCTACATATTTTTCCACTTTCTCTAACATCTTATCATCTTTAGTCTTTGCCACTTTTCATAATGTTTTTTTGGATGTAGTTTTATCTGTAATCTTTTTGGTTGCTGTTTTCTTCTTTGCAGAAGTGTTTGATTTTGCAGGCATAACAGAATTTATGGGTAATAAAAACATATATAACTTTATGCTTTTTTTAATTATTTTCAAACGAAAGTGAAATTTGATTATATAACATTCTCTTGAAAGAATACCCTTTTTATTTAAAATAAACTTTAACGAAATTGTAGAAAAATAAGTTTATTCACTTAATCAAATTATGCTAGATAAATTAGAGAAAATTATCGCTAAATATGAAGCACTCAGAGAAGAATCTCTTTCTCCAGAAGTTTTTCAAAATCCAGAAAAATCTAAAGCAGTAAACAAAGAGTTATCATCACTTGAAGATACATATAATATTGCCGTTGCATACAAAAAAGCTCTAGAAAATCAAAAAAACGCTGAAGAACTCCTAGAAAGCGAAACTGATGAAGAAATGATTGCAATGGCTCAGGAAGAATTAGACAAAGCAAAAGCTGAAATTGAAGATTTGGATAAAAAATTGACTATCGCTCTCCTACCAAAAGATCCAAACGATGACAAAGATATTTACCTAGAAATTCGTCCTGCAGCATGATGAGATGAGTCAGGATTATTTGGTGCTGAACTTTTGAAAATGTATCTCGCTTTCGCTCAAAAAAAATGATGGAAAACTGAAATAATTGAAGAACAGCTTTCTGATATCGGTTGAGTAAAATTTGTGATGGTAAAAATGACTGGTAAAAAAGTATATTCATTGATGAAATTTGAATCATGAGTTCATCGTGTTCAAAGAATCCCTGAAACTGAATCTCAATGAAGAGTTCATACCTCCACTGTAACAGTTGCCGTTATGCCTGAAGCTGAAGACGTAGACATTCAAATCGACATGAAAGATATCGTTATGGATACATATGCAGCATCAAGTAACTGATGACAAAACGCCAACAAAAATCAGACTGGAGTTAGGATTCACCACATTCCATCATGATTGATAGTTAATATTTGAGATTCTAAATCTCAAATCCAGAATAAAGAAAAAGCTTTTGCAGTTTTAAAGTCTAGACTATATCAAATCGAACTAGATAAAAAACAGGCAGAAGAAAAAAGTCTGAGATGAAACCAAATCTGAACATGAGATAGATCAGAAAAAATTAGAACTTACAATTTTCCACAAGACCGTGTAACAGACCACAGGATTCACGAATCTTGGTCAAATTTACCAAGCATTATGGCTTGAAATATTGACGACATTATGGATAAATTAGTTCTAGAAAATCAGACTAAACTTTTAGAAGCT
>OCTX011900834.1_pt1 | contig 11573 bp, 12 predicted proteins | sample 1539691 | NCBI WGS metagenome assembly OCTX01 (sample SAMN02144231, study PRJEB22623) | gut metagenome | biome: sheep rumen | host: Ovis aries | place: New Zealand | reverse complement strand
CTTTTCGTGCTGGAAATGGCCGAGCCGTATCCCGAGCCGTATTTCTCGACGCTCAAAGCCGCCTACAAGGACTTCAAGGCCGGGACGCTCCCCGCGCTCAAGGATATTCCGGACCTCGACGGATACGATGTCGTTTTTCTCGGCTCGCCCATATGGTACGGGACCTACGCCATGCCTGTCGGCACGTTCCTCAAGGCAAACCCGCTCGCGGGGAAGACCGTCGCCCCCTTCTGCACCCATGGCGGCGGCGGGGCAGGGCGCTTCGCAGCCGATCTGCAGAAGGCATGCCCCGGCGCAAAACTGCTGGAGCCACTCGTCATCCGCGGTTCCAACCAGATCGAGCGCCGCATGGGTCTCGGCGTAAGCGCCCATCACACCGAGGATGACGTGGTCGAATGGCTCAACCGCCTCTTCTAGGCAAGCCCCGCGCGGCGGGAGTCTCGCGGTTTTTCACTCCATACCGCGCTACGCGGGAAAACTCGCAGCCGCAATACTGCTGGCGGTACAGCCCAAGCTCTGCCGACCGCGCAAGACTGCGCTTGAATCCGTCGCGCTTCTTGAAATTCTCCCGCATGAACAACGGATCTTCCGAGGCGGCGAAAACAGTCTCGCTCACTTTGTGGGGGCTTACCGTGAGCGACGTTGTGAACGCATCGAAGCCGTGCTCCCGCGCGTAGGCCGCCGTCTTGCCGAGATTGTAGCGGAAGCACCTCGCGCATCTAGCCCCCTTCTCCGGCTCGTTCTCGAAGCCTGCGGCGACCTCACGCGTCCATTCCTCATGATCATATGGAGCCGACTCCATCCGCACGCCGTCGGCCTCGGCCAGACGCGCGGCCTCTGCGCGGCGCTTTTCGAACTCTTCCGCCGAATCTATATTGGAGTTGGCGAAGAACATCGTGACTTCGTGGCCAAGCTCCTTGAGGCGCGGCACGCACGCCGAGGCGCAGGGTCCGCAGCATGTATGAAGCAGAACCTTCACGGCTCGAATGTCGCCTCGGGGTTGCGGGCAAGCGCGTTGAACGCCTCGGGAAGAATGTGCGCCGCGGCGAGATCGTCCAGCGCACGCCACTCGAACTCAATCCAGTCCTCCCTGGCGCGGACATCCTCCGGCGACGCGTCGATCTCCATGGAATAGACAAGGTTGATTTCGGCATGAGGCCTGCCGTGCTGGATGAACCTGTTCTCGACGACGCCGAGAAAGCGCCCGGTTCTCGCCGTGACGCCTGTCTCCTCGGCCATCTCTCGCACAAGCGCCTCGCGTCCTGTCTCGCCGAACTCTATATGACCTCCCGGCAGATACGTCGTCGCGCCGCCTTTCGCCCTGCAGAGCAGCAGCCTGCCGCCGACTGTGCATACGCCGCGGGCGATCGTCTCTATTCCCGCCAGCTCATATTCTTTCATGACTTCTTCCTCCATGGGGACAGCCCTTTCGACACTGCGATTTCAGAAAAGCGTCGCCTGCACCGGCTTGCGATCCTCCGGCGTCTGCGCCGGAGACGGCGCGGGGGGTTCCACGCCCACCGGCGCAACATCGCCGAGAAGTTCAAGAAGCCTGCGTTCATCGATGACTTCGGTCCCGAGGGCCCTGGCCTTTTCGGTCTTCGCCGCGCCGACGTTTTCACCCGCGATGAGATAGCGTGTTTTCGACGTTACCGCGCTCTGGACCGTTCCTCCGGCGAGCTCGATGAGCTTCGCGTACTCAGGGCGTGGACGCGAGAGCGTCCCTGTGAGCACACAGCCGGCGCCGACAAGCGGGCCGGTCGTCTTCACAGACGCCGCCTCTGCACGCCGCGGGTCGAGGCCGAGTTCATGCATCCTCGCAAGGAACGCCTCGCCGTATCTGCTCTCGAAGAACGCGAGAACCGACTTCGCCGCCTCTGCTTTGATCGGCAGTATCTTGCGCGCCTTCCCTTTAAGCGCGTCGTTGGCTATAACGTTCTTGAGCACACTGCTCCCGGCAAGCGAGGAAAAGCGATCGTGCTCGGCGGCGATGTCTCTCGCCACGGTCGCGCCAACATTCGGAATCCCTACCGCAAAGAGCCACCTGTCGAGCGGCAGACCGCGCGCGGCCTCCAGCGCGTCGCGCATGTTAAGCGCGTTCCTGCCGAACTTGCGAGGCGCCCCGGCCTCGCCCACGTCCAGAGATTTGAGCGCCTCGAAATCGAGCGAGAAGAGATCCAGCGGATCTTTCACAAGCCCCTTCTCCACAAGCAGGTCGGCCACGCGGCCGCCCAGCGCCTTGATGTCGAGCGCGTTCCTGCCGGCGAAGTGCTCGAGCCGCCGCTGCAGCTGGGCGGGACAGCCCGGGTTGACGCATCTCACCGCCACCTCGCCTTCCAGCCTCTCCGCACGCTCGCCGCAAGCCGGGCAGACTGACGGGAACACGTAGGGCTTCACGCCCTCCGCACGTTTCTCCACCAGCACGCCGTCGATCGCCGGTATCACGTCTCCCGCTTTGACAAGCCACACATGGTCGCCCACCCGGATATCCTGCTCCGCGATCTGGTCGGCGTTGTGCAGTGTCGCGCGCGATATGACGCTTCCCGCGAGCTCGACAGGCTCCAGCTCGGCCACAGGCGTAAGAACTCCCGAGCGCCCTACCTGGACCGTTATGCCGCGAAGCACCGTCTCGACACGCTCTGGCGCGTATTTGTAGGCGCGCGCCCAACGCGGAGAATGAGCGGTCGCGCCAAGCCCTCCGTAGAGGGCACGCTCGTCCACCTTCAGCACAGCGCCGTCTATCTCGAAGCGGAAGGCGTGGCGGCTCTCGCCAAGTTCGTCGATCGCGGCGATCGCCTCGTCGACAGTCGCCGCCAGCCTGCTCCACGGCGCGACCGGGAACCCCCACCTTTTGAACGCCGCGATCATTTCGGTGTGCGTCGCGAAGCCGTCGCACCCGACGCCGCCGGCGTTGTAGATGACTACATCCAGCGGACGCGCGGCCACGATCTTCGGGTCCAGCAGCTTGAGCGAGCCGGCGCATGCGTTGCGCGGGTTCATGAACGTCTGCCTCCCGGCTTCGTCCAGGCTCTCGTTGAGCTGCACGAATCCGTCACGCGTCATATACACCTCGCCGCGCACTTCAAGCGCATCGGGCGCGTCGTCAGGCAGAGTCTTCGGTATCGACCTTATCGTGCGCACGTTCTGCGTCACATCGTCGCCCACCTCTCCGTTGCCGCGCGTCGCGGCGCGGACGAGGCGGCGACCCTCGTAAAGGAGCGAAATCGACACGCCGTCCACCTTCGGCTCCACGACATAGCGCCACCTGGAGCCGGCCGGCATCTCGCGCCGCAGAAAGGCGTCGAACTGCACGAGGTCGCCCTTTTCATAGCATTTGTCGAGCGACTTCATCGGCGGCTCGTGACGCACCTGCGCAAAGCCCTCGATCGGCGCGCCGCTTACGCGCACTGTAGGAGAGTTGGGGTCCTTGAACTGCGGATATTCTCTTTCAAGCGCCAGCAGCTCTTCGTACATGCGGTCGTAATCGGCGTCCGATACGACCGGCCGCGCCTCGACGTAATACAGACGGTCGTTGCGGTTTATCGCCGCGACCAGCCGCGCCATGCGCGCTCTTACGTCTTCATCCGCGGCCATGCCGTCATCGCCCCCCGGCAAGATCCGGAAACACCGCAAGCCTCAACGTTGTCGCCCCGTACGGCACAAGCCTTATCGTCTCGACTTTGTCCGACAGCGCGACAGGCGTCTCGGGCACATCGGGCGTGAACCTGCCGTCGACAAGGCTCCAGTCTATCCGACGGACAGGCACTTCAACGGCGACCGACCCGCCGTCGGCAAGCGTCCTGGCCTCGTGCGCGGCGAGCGCGTAGTTGAACGGACCCGCCGGGCGGATGTTCCAGCACTTGAATTCGGGGTTGGCGCTTTTCTTGCCGCGCATGTTCGCGTGCTCGACGACATCCTCGGTACGGCTCTCGGCGATCGGAAACGCGAACAGCAGCGGCCCGCGCCTCACAACAGTGCCCTGACTCACGCTGCGACCTTCTATCTTGCCGGACCACCTGCTTACGGCGTCCTTTATCACGTAGTGTCTGCGCGGCAAGACCTCGAACACCGTCTGCATCGGGAAATCCAGGCATATCTCGTCGCCGTCGCGGAAGACGCGGCGCAGAGTCGCGAAAGAGCCAGGCGCGCCGGCCTTCACAGGTTCGCCGTTGACCGACACCGCCGCACCCTGCCCGCACCAGCCGGGAACGCGGTATGTGAACGCGCTTTCGCGAGGCTCTTTGACTGAAAAGCGAAACTTCACTCTCCCGTCGAACGGATAGTTCGTCTCCTCCTCGATCTTTGCCCAGCCGAAGTCCGCCTCGCACGGACCGTAGAGCGCGGCGACCGGCGCGCCGGCGGCGTCCTTGAGCCACATGCGCGAAACGTAGTTCGGCAGAAACCTGTGCATGTTCCCGGCGCAGCACTCCGTCTCGTGCGTCGGCCTGTACTGCGACCACGTCGAGCCGTAGAAGTACGGGTTGTGGTTCGAGTCGGACGTCGCAACGAACTGGTTCATGTTCGAGAAGTACTGCAGCGCCTTGAAGTCTTTTGTAACCGACCCGAGACCGGCGTTCAACACACATCGTTCAATGCCGTCTGCATACCGCGCGTCGCCCGTGACCTCCAGAAAGTAGCCGAGCGACCATGTGTAGTCGGTCACGACACACGTCTCATGCCCCCAGTGGATGCTGTTGCCGCGCGTCTGCTCGGTGGAGCTTGGACAGCCGTCGGGAAGCATGTGGTCGCGCACAAGCTTCGCCTCGGCGTTGACGGCCTCGCGCAGGTATTCTGCGCGGCCGGTGTAGGCGTAGAGAAGAAGCGGTATCTTGAGTTCCTCGGAATAGCTCACGCCGTGCATGTAGATCGGCGAATCGTCGGCGCAGTTCTGCGGCGTAAGATCGCCCGACCATCCGTCCTTGCTGGCCTTCGCGGTCCAGGACTGCTCGGCAAGTTCGAGAAGCCTGCGCTCGCCCGTAAGTCCGTACGTCCATGTCAAGCCTTCCACATTCACCGTATTCCGCCCGTCGGCCAGAGTGTTGGTGCCGTAAAGGAGATAGTACTTGGCGAGCGCGGCCGGTATGCGCGCGTCGTGCGTCGCGTCGTACTGCGCCTTCATCACGCGGAAGAACACCGCCATGGGCCACATTTCGTAGCCTTTGCCAAGCTTGTAGTTCGCCGCATCCCACAGGCAGGGATCGCCGAGCTGACCGTCGGGCCTTGCGTTCGCGAGCGTCCAGTCCACGCCAGCCTCGCCTTTCGCGACAAGCGCCTTGTCGCCGAGCGCATACCCGAGCCTCAGAAGACCGTCGGTGTAGTAGGCCGTCTGCTCATAGCGCCACCATCCCTGACCGTGGCCGCCTTCGCGCGTTATACGCCCGGCCCACATGCACGAATCGTATGGATAGCTCAACGCCTCGGGATGGCCGGTCAAGCCGTCCGCCTGGGCGCGGCACGTACGCTCCAGCCATCCTTTGGGGCGCACGCTCGAAAGAAGGCCGTCTTCAAAGCGTGCGTAAGGCGCGATCTGCGCGACCGCCGGCAGAACCGCAAGCGCGACCGCCGCAAGCGCCGCGGCGCAAGGGGAAAAGTCACGTTCCAATTTCGACATCCTGTTATTCTCGTTCATGCGGGTATTTTACCATATCTCTCCGCCGTCAATCAACGGAAAGATTGCCGCGCGCGCCGTCACTTGGCGCCGCGGCGAGTGTCGCGCCCTTTGTCTTTACCGCCTTCCGCGCCCGGCGTGGAGGCGCCGTCGAGCGACTGCTCGTGGATGGGAATCCTTACTATGCGCATCACCGGCGCGGTGTTCGAACGATAGCTGCGCCCTTCGGGATCGGCTATGCGAAAAGTGAGCTCGACCTTGTAGGGGACTGCGTTCGACTCGGCGAACTCGTCCTCGAATGCACGCTCGTCGTTCTTCGCCTCCACTTTCTCGGCGGTCTTCATTACACGGCAGTTAAAGCCTACGACACCGTCGGAAATGAGCACCGGCTGATACATCTCGTCGTTTTCGAAGCTGAAGTCTATCTCGTCCGGGTTGTCCTTCGGGCGCAGCGCGACATCGGGACACTGCCTGGCGTAAAGCCCGGTCACCTCGATCGTGTCCTTGAAATCGTGGTTCCCCTCTTCAAGAATCATGACCTGCACGCGGTGAACGGTGTCTGCGACTGCGCTCTTGTTGCCGACGATCGCCGAACCTGTCTTCGACCACTCGATAAGGTCGGAGTCGTCCGGGTCCTCGCCCTCGCCGTTGTTGACCAGCACAAACCCGTATCTGTCGTCCTGCCTGCCGTCGTGCGGATAGTACATGCTGCGCAGACCGGAAACAACCTGGTTCAATGCAAAGTCGGTGCGCTGCATCTTGTCCATATAGTCCGTGGATATCTGCCAGCCGCGGCTCACGGCATTGAACGTGGCCACGGCGACCGTCGTAAGAACGCCCACGAGAAGAACCGCGAGCAGCATCTCGATCATGGTGAAAGCGCGTCTCATTCTGGCTTCCTCCAGAAGGTCACGTAGCTCTCCTCCTCGCCGTTGCCCCTGCGTCTGTCGCCCCACTTCACCGTGACGCGCACCGTGTAGAGGTTGCCGAGCCGTTTTATATCGTCCTCGCTGTCGTTGCGGTTCAAAGCCTCGCGCTCCCATGTATAGCCGTGGAACTTCTCCTCCTGCGCGGACGTAAGGCGGGCGTTCTTGCCGGCGATGATGTCCCAAAGTTCAGTCGCCTTCGTCTCGGGGACGTCCAGATCCTTTTCGGGATCCTGCACGTCAGACAGAGGATATGCCATGTCGCCGAGGTCCATCACCTCCTGCGCCGTCTCCAGATATGTCGACGACAGCATCATCCTCTGGCTCTGCGACATGGATACGAGAATCGTCGTAAGCCCGAATCCGAGTATCAACGAGGCGAAGAGGACCTCCAGCAGGGTGAAGCCTGCGTTCGCGCGGAACCGTCCGTCCATCAGTCGTCCTCCCCTGAACCCAGAACCTTGGCCGCGCCGAAGCGGTCCACCTTTATGCAAAGTCCCTTTTCGGGATCCGACCCGTCGGCATAGACCCATATTCTGTGAGGCTCGGTCCTTCCGTTGACCTCCCACACTACTGAAACCGGCTCCTGGTCGTCAAGCCCGGCCGCCGGCGCGGGCGCAGGCGTCTGCGCCGGTTCCTCGGCGGCCTTTAACTCCGCCGCTTTCGCTTTCTCCTCTTTCAAGCGGCCTATCAGATAGTCCACGTTGGAGAAGACCGACACTTTCGATCTGGACTTCGCTTCGTCCGGCACGCCTTCAAGCTCTTCACCCTCGCGCAGAACCTTGATGCGCACACCGCGCACCACGTCTTCCGAGACGGGAGAGAAGAGAACCTCCTCGATGCTCTGCCCGCCTCCGGAATCCGCGCTCTGGTCTTCGCCTTCCGGCAGGGGGGCGTCCTCGACAAGCTGGACGCGCTCCCCTTCGAGCGTAGTCGCGAACCGCGGGCCGCTGTCGGACATGATCTTCGCCGTGTTTATTTCCACTTTCGCGCACGGCTCGTCGTCCACGCGCTCTGTCGAATACGTGATGACGCTCGGCTGCTGCGACACGAGCGCGACCGATCTCGCGTGGCGTATGAGCGCGAACACGTCGCGAGCAGCCGCACGCACACGCGCCGAACCCTGTCCGGCGCGCACGTTCACGACGCTCGCCGTCACCATTATACCTATGATGGCGACGATCGTCAGAAGTTCGATCAGCGTGAAGGCCTTGCGCATCGCGCGTCACGGCCCGAGGCCGCCTTAGTTGGTCCCGCCGGAACGCTTGGTCGTGTCGCTGCGGATGTCGTCTTCGCTGCCGAACTCGGCGTCCGGACCGGCCGAGATCACCACGAAGCGGCGGGCGCCTTTCTTCTCCAGCTTGTACTCCGTCCCCCACGGATCCTCGAGCGCGCCTTCGCCGCCTTTGAGGATCGGCTCGTCGTCGCCCTGCTCCTTGATGAGGTCGCGCAGATCGCTCGGATACTTCTTGTTCGCGAGGTAGTACGACGTTATCGCGTTGGAGATGTTGTCGACAGACTCCTTCGCGGCCGTCTGCTTCGCACGCTCCAGGTTGGACACGATGCTCTGCACCGCGACCGTTCCCAGAATGCCGATGATCGCCACGGCTACCAGAATCTCCATGAGCGTAAAGCCCGCGCGCATCGCTAGGGCGGCTCTGTTTTCTTCATTCTTCATAGACGAATCTCCTTCTTTCGTTTGCTGTATTATACCATATTCGCCGCCGGCTGTGCATATGCACGGCGGTCAAAGCGACCGGCCCCCGTCCACAGGCACTATGCATCCGCTGGTGCGCTCTGCGTCAAGGAGGAATGCGACGGCCTCCGCCACATCCTCGGGTGTCGGGCGGCCGAGCGGAGTCTCGCCCGCCTTCTCGCTTGCGCCGACAGGCGCAAGCACAGGCCCCGGCGCGACCGCGTTGACGCGGAGAGTCCCGGCGAACATCGCCGCGGCCTTGCGCGTATATTCAAGAAGCGCGCGCTTGGTGCCTGAGTATGCGTCCTCGTCCGGCGAGGCTTCGCCGAGCACGCGGCAGTCGAGAATGTTCACCACGCTTCCGCGCCCGTCCTCGCGGCACGCCATCAGCGTCGTAAGCTTTTCCGGCGCCTTGAGGTTGACGGCCTCCAGCACGGCGGCGTCGCCGGTGAAAAGCGCCGCGTTGTTAACGAGCGCGTCCGGCGCGGCACCGCCCAGAAAGGCGCACGCGGCGGCATAGAGCTTCGCCGCGCCCAAAGGCTCAGAAAGGTCGGCGACGACATCCGCGCCCGACTCTGGACGGTGAGAACTCGTCACGACCCTCCATCCTTCCGCACGCAGTCTCGACGCTATTGCCAGCCCGAGCCGCACGACACCGCCAGTTACCAGAACCGTCTTCACCGCCGCCCAGTCCGTCAGAAGAACATCTTCGCCGCGGCGAGAAGACCCTGCTTCCACGGGACGCGGTGGCTCACGCCGGATTTGCCTGCGAACTCGGAAAGATGCGCGACATACCAGTCGTAGTTCCTGACGAGAGCCTGCTTGTTTGAATATTTCGGACTGTAGCCAAGAAGCCGCTGCGCCTTCTCGATCGACACGAACGAATCGGTCGAGGCCGTTTCATACACCCATGGATACAGCGGCGAGAGGTGGAGCTTCTCAAGTATGCGCAGAATGAACACGAGCGGTTTTACGGGCATCCCGCGAATCTTCTTGCCGTGGCCGGCGCGGTCGAGGACCGCCTGATAGTCCTCCTTCATCGTCGTGAACTCCTTCGCGCCGATGTTGAACTCGGTCGCGACGACATTCTTCGGAAGCGTCATGGCCGACCATATCGCCTCGTCGAGATCGTCCACGTCCATGAGCTGATAGCGGTTCGCGCCGCTGCCTATCATCGGGAAGCCGTGGCCCGTATACGCCCAGTCGTAGAAAAGCGCGAACACGCCGAGCCTCTCCGGTCCGACGAAGCTCTTGGGGCGTATTATCGAGACGCAGAACCCTTCCTTAATCGCCTCGCGGCAGATGTTCTCGGCGTCGATCTTCGCCTGCCCGTACGGCCCGACGCCGACGAGAGGATCCGTCTCGTAGATGGGATGCTTTTTAGGAACGCCGTACACGGCGGTCGATGATATCTGGATCATCCTGTCGAGCTTGAACTTCCGCGCGGCGGCAAGAACGTTCCTGCAGCCGTCGACTTCGGTCGTGCGGATATCCTCCTCGCTGTAGAGCGGAAGCGCCGCCGCGCAGTGCACGACAACATCGCACCCCTCCGTCACCTTCTCGACAGCCGCGACGTCACGCACATCGCCAAGCGTGAACTTGAGCCACGGCTCGCTTTTCTCCGGATAGTCAAAATCTGCAATGTCAAGAACACGAATCTCCTCCACGCCTTTCGCGCGGAGGAGACGGATGAGATTTATTCCTAAAAACCCGGACCCGCCGGTTACGAGAACCTTCATCTCTGAGACCTCTCCTTACTTTGCTTCGGCTGGAGCGGGAATCGCAGGGGCCTCGGGAGCGGGGGCCGCCGCAGGGGCCTCGGGCACTGCAGGAACCTCGGGCGCCGCAGGGGCCTCGGGCACCGCAGGAACGGCCTCGGCCGGAAGTTCGGGCGCGGTCATGGGAAGCGCGGGCGCCTGCTCGGCCGCAGGAGCCGCCTCGGCCTCGCCGGCCATGAGCGACTTGGAGTGCACCGTCGATGTGAGACGCGCAAGAACGAGAGTGTTCAGAAGAAACACCGCGCCGAGAACCGCCGTCGTCTTGATAAGAACGTTTCCAGCGTCAGCACCGAGCGACGCCTCAAGCATCCCGCCGCCGATAGCGCCGCCGAGACCGCCCTCTTTGGGCTTCTGGAGCATTACCGCCATCGCGAGCAGCAGGCAGACCAGAACTTCCACAACATACAGAAAACCGATAAAAATCGACATCTCTTTTCTTTCCTTTCGTTTGGCTGTGTATTATACCAAAACGGCGCAGAACCCGCAAGGAGGCTCAACCCTCCAGAGCGGCGCGCACCTCCGCGGCATCCGTGACGCCCACGAACGCCGCCGTTTTCACGCCGTTCTTGTAGCAGAACATCGCGGGAATTGACATGATGCCGAACTCCGCCGCAAGCTCCGGCGCCTGGTCGACATCCACTTTTACAACCGTGAGGTCGTTCATGGACGGCAGAATCTCCTTCTCGATCTTCTCTCCCATCATCATGCACGGCCCGCACCACGTCGCCCAGAAGTCGACAAGCACTTTGCCGCTTTTCACCGCCTCGTCGTATTCAGCCCGTGTCTTGACATTCTTGATCATGTTTTCACTCTCCGTTGTCTGTTCACATCTTCGTAACGCTCTGCCCTTCGCGGGAATCCTTGACCGCCCAGCCGGCCGCGGCCAGCTCGTCGCGCAGCCTGTCGCTCTCCGCCCAGTTCTTCGACCTGCGGGCCTCCGCGCGCCTGTCGAGAAGCGCCTGCACCTCCGCAGGTATCTCCGCCTTTTCAGCTTTGCCGAAGAAGATGACGCCGAGGACTTCGTCCATGCGTTTGAACACGCCGAGCACGCTTCCGCCGCCGTGCGCGTTCGTTTCGCGCACAAGCTCGAAGAGGGCCGCGAACGCCTTGGGAATGTTCAGGTCGTCGTTGACAGCCGCCGTGAAGTCGTCGAGATGTTTCCTCGCCCAGTCCGGCGCCTCGCCGTCTGTCATCTTCTCGACGCACGCGTCGATTCTGGCGAGGGACTTTCTCGCGTCGTCGAGCGCGCTGAACGCGAAGTTGAGCCCCTGCCGGTAGTGGGCGTTGATGAGCACGTAGCGTATCTCGCGCCCCGTGTATCCCTTCTCCAGAAGATCGCGCAGCGTGAAGAAGTTGCCTGCGCTCTTCGACATCTTTTCACCGTTCACTCTGAGATGCGCGCAGTGCATCCAAGTCTTGACGAACGGCTTCCCGGTCGCGGCCTCGGCCTGGGCGATCTCGTTCTCGTGATGGGGGAAGAGATTGTCGATACCCCCTGTATGAAGGTCGAACGTCTCGCCGAGATACTTCATCGACATCGCCGAGCACTCTATGTGCCAGCCAGG
>OCTX011562654.1_pt1 | contig 11574 bp, 14 predicted proteins | sample 1539691 | NCBI WGS metagenome assembly OCTX01 (sample SAMN02144231, study PRJEB22623) | gut metagenome | biome: sheep rumen | host: Ovis aries | place: New Zealand | reverse complement strand
CAATAAGATAAGAAAATAACCCTTGATACTTTTTTGACCCATTTATTTGTCGAATATCCTGAATTAATTCTTCAAAATCATTCCGTAATAATAAATATTCTTCATCTGATTCTTCAATTAACCCTTGTTGATATTTCCCAATTTTAAAACTATATTTTTCAATCAAATATTCAATTCTTTTACTTTTTTTCTCAGGAAGTTCTCTTTTATGTTTAATAAAAAACTTTTCCATAGGAATATCACTCTGATAAGTTAATGTAGGATTAATATCTGCATTATACAAATAATTCATTGGACAATTTAATGCGGGATTAAACTTACCTTCTTTAACTTGACCACTGCCCATTCCTAAACGTTTATTATTATATTTCTGAATGGGTTTTAAAAACATAGGATATCCATTATCTTTTATATTTAAATCTCTTCTAATACGGTCTGTTTCTTCATCTAAATCAATGTCATAAGCACGTTTACTAGAATCAATATATATTTGTGCAAGAACAGACAGAATACATACATAGTCTTTATATTTTTGTTCAGGGAATGAATAAGAATAGGAGAGCGCTATTTGCGCTAAATTACTTGATAATCCAATTCCCATTTGACTCGACATCAATTTATTATCTATATAAGATAAATCCAATGCGCTAGTCGTATAATGAGTAGCATCTTTAGGAATATTGTTCCTTATAGTAGGAAAAGCTGTCTGGCAATATTCTGCATGTCGAACTATATCTGGATGATTTAACGTTAATATTGTATCAGAATCCTGATCACTGCCATTGTGTTTGTCCTGAAAATCAGTCCATCTCATATTAACTGCGATACAATTTTCCCCTAAATAAAAGTATTTTTTGATTCTCCAATCTAAGTGATTTTTCATATAGCCCAAATTATTATCTGAATTAAATGGACTGCGAAAACATGCCAGATATTCACCATCTTTAAATCGCTCACTATAACATTCTATTGCTAAACCCGCTTGATTAAAAGTAGGATCAGACTCTGGATTTTCTCCAACAGCAAACAACAATTCTGCATAGGGGGAGCCAACAATTACCATGTTATCCCCCTCATTGATAATGCGTCCTGTCCTCGCCATCTTCGCATAAGTATTGATGATTAATTTTCTGCGTTCTCTAAAATAACTTGAATTAATAAAATCTGGGTTGTGTTCAACTAAAGCTATCAACACCTCATAATCATTTGAAAAATTTTGACCCTTTTTCAAATATTCTAAAAATGCTCGATCATTTGTTTTTAAATCACATATATAATCTTTGGTACATTGTATTACGCTCTCCATTATTTCTTCAGACATACAATTCACATGTTGATAACTCATTTTTTGGACATTGCCCAATTTAGATTTTTTAGCAGTTTTTACAATACCAAAATAATTATCATTATCTTCTTTAACTCTCTTACACCAATAATCATAATTAATTTTGTCATTAGTAAATTTTAACCATTTGAAAGCACTTTCGTGACAAATAATTTTTATATCTTTGGCATAATGTTTATTCCCAAAAACATCCTCCAACTGCCATGTCTCATAATCTATATTATGGTCATTTGCCCAATCTTTTAAAAAGCCTTGTATATCTGTATCAAAACAAGCCATTTTGCAAAAATGGTTTCTTAGTAACAAAAACCCATTAGTCCAAGATGGAACAATGCTATGATCGATTAACCCCTGTCCATCAAACATAGAATTACCAATTTTAGCATTTTCTCGTTTTATTGCACGCACATGACCATCTTCACCCTTTTCAATACTTATAATATCCTTATGACAGAATGAATCAAAATCTTTTAATGTTAATATATTATGCGGATCAATTTTAATTTTTCCAATAATTGTACTTGTAGCCAAAGAAGAATAAGCTTCAGCTTCAACAACCAAGGGATTTTCATACTCATTTAAATCAATACCCATATAAAGATATTCTTTAGCTACATCGTACAATTCCTCTCTAATAAAATCTACGGTGCCTTTTTTAGCCTTGCCGGGTGTCCTAAATAATCTTTTATAATGAATCGTTTGTGGATTTTTACCTTTTCGAACAGGGGGATAAGTAACATCCACACCCTCAGTATAAACTTTGTCTCTTGCTTCAGCACGATTATATCTTACATACTTATCCTGATTAGCTTCAGCCTTTGTTAACAATTCATTAAAGTATTGTATCTTTTGCTCTTTTTCTTCTTCAGTTAACTTATCATTCTTTTCTGTATCTTTAATACATTTTTTTATATGCGCTTTTTCTTGTTCATAACTTCTCGTACCATATTTAAAATCAAGAACAATAATATCTCTAGTTGAAGTATCTTTATATGATTCTAACCCATGCTTTTTCATATAATCTAAAAATAAACTATTACAAAGCATGGCATCAGTCATATCCATATACTCACGAACACCTGCATTCTTTTCTAAAAGGCTTCCGACTACGATGTTTTTAATTTTTAAGCCATATTCGCCCATTCATCTTCAGCCCCCTTTGCTTATAATTGTTTTAATTTTTTAATTTCATTTCTTAAAATTCCAAGAAACTGAAATATTTCACCAATTGTTACATTTCTATTTAATGATATACGAATAGTATTATTTATTTCTTTTTCTGTTAACCCAATTTCTTTTAATACCTTACTAGGTTTTTTTATTCCTGCGTGACAAGCACTTCCTGCGGAAATTTGAATACAATCGAAATAGTCCAAATTAGTAATTAGCTGTTCATTATCAACCCCATAAATCGTAACATTTATAATATTTGACAAACCATCAGCAGGACTGTTAATTTTTACATCATAATACTCTTGTAAATTTTTTCGTAATTCATTACTACAATAAGTAACATTGCGAATATCATTATCAAAATTATGATAAATACGATCAATAACTTCCCCCATCATAATAATAGAAGGAGCATCTTCAGTACCAGACCGTAAACCTTTTTCTTGACCACCACCATGCAGAAGAGGATCAATATCAATCCCTTCTCTTACATATAAGAAACCAATACCATGAGGTGTACCAAATTTATGTCCTGATACAGACATCATATCAATACCCATTTCTTGAACATCAATCTTCATATGAGTAAACGCTTGAACAGCGTCAACATGAAGAATACCATTATATTTATGCCCAATTTCGCTAACCGCTTTAATATCATTAACTGATCCAAGTTCGTTATTAGCCATCATAATTGACGCAAAGATTGGATGAAATTTAGTATCATCTCTTGTATATATATATTGAATACGCTCTTTTAATGATTCCAAATCAATTTCACCACTATCATGACATTTAATCACATTTATATTATCGACAATTCTCATCTCATAAAGCCATATAGCAGGATTCTCTACAGATGGATGTTCAAGACTTGAAATAAAAATTGACGGTGTTAAACGAGTATATGATGGATATCCATCAGGGGCATTCCCATTTGTTAGAAGATGTGTATACTTTTCACAACAAAATCCTTTGATGGCAAGATTATTAGCTTCTGTGCCACCAGATGTGAAAATAATTTTATCACCTTCTCGACCATTAATATATTTTAAAATTCTTTTACGCACATCTTCTATAGCTTGCCGTGTCAGCATAGAACCATCAGAAATAGAAGAAGGATTCCACCAATACTGTTCACACAACTCAGCATATCTTTCCAACATTTCCTGTTCTGGCTCCATTGTAGCCGCATTATCAAAATAACCTAACATTTATTTACCATGCCTTTCTGCATATCGTTTTCTGATTTTCTGAACTGTGGGTGTTAAATCAATAACCGTTTCTTCCCAATTATTTTTTTCTTGAGACCACTTTAAATATTTTCGTGTTAGTGGAAGAGTATGAGGAAACTGTTCTTTACTAATCTGCTCCCAATAGCCATCAGGGTCTTTGATGCTCATTTTCTTTATGCAATTTTTGCATATTGGTGTAATCCATCCATTAGTACTGGGGACATCTAACTCACCACAACTAATACAAATATATTCGCTACACGTTGAATAATTTTCAATAATTTCATGAACTCTACAACCAGACGGAATACCATTATCATACCAACGAAGTCCACCAAATTTCTCTTTAATCTGCGCAATACTATATTCATCTACGAAATTATACTTCTCAAGTTTTTCCTGTATTTCTTCACAAAGCAATTCACCAAATGCCTCACGCCAACCATTCGGCATAGCATCTAATTCAGTCCACGTATAATCATATTCCTTTACTTTGTTTCCATACCAATCATAACGTGGATAAAGCCAAGGATATTTTTCGATTAATCTTTTATTATAGCCGATATCATTCATTCCTTCTCCTTTTTTAACTCTAATATCCAAGCACTAAACATTGCATCCCCCACGCTATCACGCCATCCAATTCTGTGAAAGCCCAATGATCCAGCATAAAAATATAACGCAACCTGCTCACCTTTGCGCCTTATCTGATATTTGCCAGACATAATACAAAAATCATATCCCTCATATTTGACTTCAGTCCATGTCATCTTTTACCTCCATAGTGCACAAAATTCCTTTTGGATCATATACAGATTTAAAATGCATATCTATATCTATATTACGATTTACAGTAAATTTCCCTATTTTGTCCCCATATCTTCCAAGAACATCATAACTCTCTTCGTTAAAAATAATTTGAACATCAGGCTCTACAATAACTCTAGAGGTAAATATCATATCACCCATTTTAAGTTTTAAATAAAAAGGACGCCCTTCACCAATATCTATAGCACTCATATCAAAATATGAAGTACCACAGTATGGACATGTGCTTAATTCTACATTATAAGGCGCCCCACAATTAGGACAATTACGTTGTTTCATTTTCAACCTCATTCCGAATCACCTGAAACATTTCATCAACTGTCAATTCTCCAATACGATAATGAATATCAGATAGACTGCTTCGAGCAAATGTTCCATTCACCAAATCAATATAAAATGTAACCGTACCATCATTACCTGCATAAAACATTTCCCAATCTTCATCTGAAAGCTTATCTCTCATATGAAGTTGTTCAAGCGCAAGATTGTCAAAAGAAACAACATTAAAGTGGTCTGTCAATCGCATAATATCCTGTTCAAGATAATAAATCTGGGCTTCAATATTATACATATGATCCTTATAAAAATTATTGCCACGACCTTTATGTTTATATCCCAAGATAAGAAGTTTTAGTCCCTTATCCATCATATATTTAATATCATGTTGTTTAACAACACCTGCAATTACATGAATGATGGCATTAGGGTATTCTTTAACAGTATCAATAAATCCCTCTTCAGTAGGATCAACCAAAGAAATACCAATTCCCTTAATCAAATCCATTTTATATAGAAACTTAATAAACTGCTGACCATGCTCACTCATAAAATGTCTCTGATTAATTGTTGCATTAACAAATACATTCTGGGCTTTCATGGTATACAAAAATTCCATCAAATCAGGGGGCGCAGGAAATTGAAGATTAATCGCAAGTTCCGTATAAGGGTGCATTGTTCGCAAAAATTTCCAACTTGTTAAATCACCATGCTTACCAATAGGAGAACAACCTGCATAACAAAACTCGCACCCATTATCACAACATTGAGAGATTTGTACATCACACGATTCAGCATAGGAATATTTAAAATCATCATCTTCTGTTACATGAATTTTTGTTCCATCATTATATAAAATTGTTTTGGTATTACCATTTTGATATGTCGCAATTAATTCAGAATTATGCATATTATTAACCTCATTTAATTAGAATGTATGAAAAATTCCATGTCTAATAAATTCTTTGTACTGTTTACCATCTTTTCTATTAAATCCATTTTTAACAGCATATTCACCAAAATACGCTAATTCAGCTAATCGTCTGCGTAAAGCAGCTTCTTCTAATGTGTCGTATTGTCCTAATGCCTTTTGCTTCCCTTTATAACGTATATAAGCAATATATTTTCCTTTATTATTTTTATAAACCCCCAAAACGCCAGAGGTATTACTCTTTCCTATACTTCTATTTCTAGTATTATTTGCTTGAGTTGTTATCCTTAAATTTTGTCTTCTATTATCATAGTAAGTATTCGGATTCTTATGATCGACAACTACAGTTTTATCGTCTAATACGCCCATAATTAAACGATGCATACTTACTTTTTTACCTTGATATAAGCCTCTAATATATCCCCTGTCAGTTTTATACCAATATACATCTTTAATTAATTCATAATCCTCTTTATCAAAATAGAATTCTTCTCCTTTAAGCGTATAACCCACTCCATATTCATAATCATTTAAATTATATTTGTTATGTAATATAGATTTCCCTTTTTTCTTTTTACCCACAATAGAAGCCGTTTCACGATGTAAACATCCACAGGAGCGAATACTTCCTTGTGTTAAAGCAGACCCTAATACAATTTTTTGATTCCCGCAATCACATTGACATAAAAATTGAGATTTATGTTTTCCTGATTTTAAATCAATTTTATCGGCAACTTTTTCCAATACAGTCAATCTGCCAAATTTTTGCCCAACTAAGTTCAATTTTTTCCCCACAACATTTTTCACCCCTTATACTTCATTACTGTCTCCCAATTAGCTTCAGCAAGAAACTTATTAATCCTGTCATAGTCAGGATTTGCGGGAAGTTCCGTATGTTCTTTCCAATACTCTAATTTACTCTCTAAATCATCTACGATATCATAAAATTCTGGAAGCGGGTGATCTTCACCATCAAGATATTTACCATTTCTAATATCCATCAGAAAATCATGTTCTTTTGCACGATAAGTAACAATTTCGCCATTCTCAAGAATATCAAAACACATCAAATAAAGTCGCACTAAATGCATCATGTGTTTACTGAGTTTTCCACGCTCGATTGCTTTACGATTTCGTGCCCCGATTTTTGCATATTCTTTAACAATAGCAATCATTTCCGACCACATAGATTTGTAATCTCGAAGCGGATAATGTTTTAAATTAATGTCCATAAATATTTCTGTGTCATATTCAGGATTAACCGCTTTATCAATATACAGCTTAATCGCATCTTCGGGGCACTCAAAAAACTTTGCAGGAAAAGTATATTTAGCATTTTCGATACTACGCAGAATAAACTCTTCACGCTTGGTCTGTTCCATAGTTCTAGCGGCACGATTTTCTAAACGTCTAAGCTGAGAATTCGCATAACCGCCAAAAGAATGAATAGCACGCTTAGAAAGAAACATATCCCTGTTATCAATCAAAGCCTGACCAATATCTGTTACATAAAAATACTGCCAAGGCTCAAGACCAAGAATTTCGATTGTATTAGGATTACAATTGGAGAGAAGATTAACAATTTTCTCAAGAGAATAAATAGTAGTATCTGTTTCTTCATTTACAACCTGCTCAAATCCCTTACGAGTAAGAATGTCCTCTGTGTTATGAGTGGCTACACCACGAATATCAACATCACTATCTTCATTATTAGTGCCGTAAGCATAACTACCACCAAGCCCTAAAAGAATAATATTTCCTGCAAGCGGTTCTTTATCAAGAAAGCTATAACGTTCATCCCAAGTTAACATCTCACTAATTTCATCTCTGGTCATCTTAATCACACCCCGTCTGTAATCCTACATATCTATTAAAAATAAATTCTACACATTCTTTTGAATACCAAATATTTACAATACACTTGTCTCCAGTATATCCATCTGTTAACTGTTGATGATCAAAATAGTCATAAGGCTCACGCCATCTATAACCATCTATTTTAATACCCAAACATTTTACGCCGTTATGTTCAGTAACATATTTAGCAAATTCATCACTAAACTCATGAAAGAGATATTCCTCTTCAAGATTACATGCATTATAGTCATGATAACCATAATAATAAACATACATCCATGTAAGTACATATTTTAATTTTGTTGTCTGATCAAAAAATTGTTCTTCATCCTTCCCAAAAAATTTATTAAGTCTTACGTGCACATAACCATCTTCATGAATCTTTAAACGACATTTTTCTAGCCCTTTTGTCGAAAAACAATATGTATGTACTGAAGAAGAATTTGTTTCCCAAACTTCACTCCGAATCTGTTTTTTCATAATCAAATCCTCTTATTATAAGACGAAAGAGAAGAGTGAATAATCTGAATTGCATCTTTATCTATCAAACCAGAATCTAGCATAATACCAAAAATACAATATTCATCACCATCTGTGACAACTATAATATCCTTACGAATCAAATATTCTTCAAGGGTAATTCCATACTTTTTGAGAAATCCTTGAAACAAATCACTACTTTGATGATCGACCCCACCAAAATCAGGGACATCTAACCAAATGCGTTCTTGTTTACGACCAGACTTGCAAGTTTCTTTATACGTGGTACTATACTCACAATCTTCGTTATATACCAAATCATCATAGGGAACTTCTTCATAAGTATCATAATCCTGATACTCATCATCTGTAATAGTGTCGGAATATACATTAAAACACCTGTTGTCCATAGGCATTTCAACTTCATCTACGCCAACCAATTTTTTCAAAATCGGAACGCACACTTCTTCAAACTTATTACCAGCCTCAATATAATTTTTCAACTTATAACAATTTCCATACATAGAAGCCAAAGCATAAGACAACTTATCTCTGAAAGATGTAAGAACATCAAAACCTCGACCATATTCATTACCGTATGAATCCAATCGAAGAACATTATCGTTATGCCACTCTTCATCAAGATAATACTCATCACGAATCTCTTGCTGAGTCATAGTCTGATGCTTTTTCATAATGAGAAGACTATGCGCTGACGAGGAATTAGTTTCAAACATCCCTGTCCTAACATTGATTTTCATATTTGATATCTCCTTTTAATTATATATTCTTTATTCATCCATCTAATCATAATTACATCTCTACAGGGATAAAAACGTGGTTTGATATACCACAACAGCCTGTCAAGTTCTTTAAATATTTCTTTCATATTCTCACCTCACAACTATATACAGTATACCAAACCACACAAAAATGTCAATATTTAATTTTCACTTTCTTCATTTTTCTTTTTCTTACCTGATTTTTTCTGCTTAATCTCTTCCTGACGAGCGGCTTCTTCAATGGCTCTCATATCACGATCAAGACGTCCAAAAACTCTCGCCATACGCTGAAATTCTGGCACGGCATTTTTATATGATTCAAACAAACGTGTTTCACGCTGTTCTTTCACATAATTATGCGGAAGTTCCATATCAGTACTATAAGGATTAGGCTTATATTCATAAGTCTTACCGTCTTCTTTACGCCTTGCAAAATCTGCTACTCGTTTCTCATGACGCTTCTGTTTAATTGCTTTATTAATTGCACGCTGACCACGAGACTTATAACCTTTGCACCACTCATTATGTTTCTTATTAGGCTTACTCATTATTTTTCTCCTTATCAGAATTTATATTAATAATAGGGGAAGAATCTACACCTTGCACTGTTGGCAATTTTCCATCCCATTTATCAATTTTTTTACTCTCTAGGACTTTGTCTGTTAAAGAATCAGAAATCATTTTGTTAGCATCAGCCTCAGCCTGAGCCTTAGTTCTGATTGCATCAGCTTCACCCTCGGCTTCAATTCTTGCACGTTCAGCTTTACCCTCAGATTCAATCTTTGCTTTACGCTCATTTTCAGCAGCTGTATCCGCTTCAAGTTTAGCCTTAGATTTTGCTTCAATCGCTTCATTATATGCGTCTGAGAAATTCATATGACCAATTGTTACGGACACCACAGTAACAACCTGATTTTTATATTTAGAATTTAAAGATTTCTGAATCTCTTCTTTTGCGGCTTCTTCAATTTTATTTCTGTCAGTTACATTTACATCATCGAACATTTTAGTAGCTGATTTAATACCACTATTAACATTAGTATCTTTAACTAATTTTGTATCATACTCTTCAATGTTACTCCAAATCCATGATGCATATTTAGGCTCAATCTGATAATCCACAACCACATTCTGACAATAAATCTCCGTGCGTTCAGAACTTTCACCCCAAATTTTCTGATCTCCAAAATCCTTTTCCTGAATCTTACAATTTACAAGATGTATTTCTTCTGTAAATGGAACTTTCCAAATTACACCACTTTTCCCAACATTCTCTGCGATCTGTCCATAACTACGGCGAACTGCCACATACCCACTAGGAACAAAATAAAAACTTGACCCAAGTCCTATAACAAGCACACCTAAAAGACATATACCAATATATCTAATTTTTTCATTGAGCATTGTGAGGTAAATTCCTGCAACAATCAGCCCAATTCCAATAATAAACAAAATTATTTTTATCATTTTTAATTTCCTTTATTCATTTTATTCCAATCTTCCAATAATTCATCACTTAAATCACATATATAAAAGAATCGACTCCAACTACCAAAATCTACAATCCACATTGGAGCACCATTCTGATCTTTATCACAAAGCCAACGCCAATACTTATTATTACCATATCCCTTTTCATCTGCATATTTAACACATAACGATAAGATTTTTTTGGACGTATCAGCCCCACCATAAAAATCTAATGTCTGGTCTCTCGTATTGTATGCATTTCTTCCTATATATAATTTCATCTTACTTAATCCTCAATCCTCTCGTCTGTACCAAATGGGCAACACCATCAAGTTCAACACCTGCTTTAAGGTCTTCCTTCAATAGCTTTTTATCAACAGTTGGATCAGCAGGTTTCAAATATTTTTTGGGGATTTTATCAACATCAACATCTACCACAACACTCGCAGGATTGTTCTGAATATTGAAAGAGAAGAGTGAAGTTTTTATTTTTGTTTTGCCCATCAATTCCATTGCACCCTGAAGTGATTTCTTCATACGGTCAATCTTATGTTCAAAAACTTTCTTTTTTTCTGCAAATCGTTTAGATTCAGTATCGCAAGCTTCAGCATTATGTTCAAGCTGTCTAATCAATTTTGCATAACCATCTGCTTTATCTTCAATAGCACCATCAAGTCCTTCAAGTGTATCCATAAATACGTCTTCTTCAATATCAGGATCTTCTGCCATCTCCATAAGCATCAACCAGTCATTTGTAAGTTCATATAATGTAGCCATTAAACATCACCTTCTTTCAATGTAGCTTCTTCTACAATTTCTTTGATTTTAGGACTAGAATATATACAAACTTCTCTTTCAAGCGCCAATATGCTTTTATGCAAATCATAAAGTTGCAATCCAAATATCAAAATCATAGCAAAAATCCAAACCATTATAACAGTTACAACAACATTAACGTCCATTTGATCTCCTTATTCAATAATAATATACCTATCTGGATGTTCTATTATATCTTTAATTTTATCTTCTTGACGAATACGAGTGCAATCATATATCTTCAGCCAAGTGATAGTTTCTTTAAACTTTGTTTTCGCCTTACGCCGATTTGGTGCCAACACATAATAAATTGGTTTGTTTTCATTATCTGGTCTGTAATCAGCAGTAATCGCAAATAAACACTGATCTTTATATTTTGCC
>OCTX011727422.1_pt1 | contig 11575 bp, 8 predicted proteins | sample 1539691 | NCBI WGS metagenome assembly OCTX01 (sample SAMN02144231, study PRJEB22623) | gut metagenome | biome: sheep rumen | host: Ovis aries | place: New Zealand | reverse complement strand
CACCGCTCTGTGATAGTCTTCAAATGAATCAAGTGCGCTTTTGATAAACTTCAGGATATCCGGCTCGTTCCTGTGAGCAGTGAGAAGCAATTTGATCGTTTCTGTATTCAGCATTTTCATACTCCTTTATCCGCAATATGATTCCGTACAACCGGTTGATTGTCAGAAGATGTCGCCTGATATGATATTATATCATAAAAGCTGCGGCTAACAACAGTCTTTTGCATCATTTCCCGCATTTATACGGATGCTACTCGTCGTCATCATCCTCATCATCCATTTTACCGAAAAGACACTCATACAGCTTTATCAACAGCGGCAGCGTCAAACGGACCAGGAATATGATTCCTGCCACCAGAAACGCGCCGGCAATGACAACCCACGGCCTCGGCCACAGGTTCGGCGATGAACCGACGTAATAGAATGAGCATACCAAAATCACGAATGCAATGCCAAGGTACAGGTATTTCTTCATGACATCCGCCTCCCGTGTGCTTCCGTCGTTTGTTTTTGCATGTGCTTCGATGTATCAATCCGTGTCTGCGTACTTCTCTGCCTGTCCTCCGGATCTATGAGATCATCTTTCAGGTCTTCGATAACCGATTCGTACAGATTTGAAAGACGTCGCGCGGCGACAGACAAAAGGGTCTCCCGAATCGTTTCGTTTTCCGGAAGACACGCACTTCTTTTCAGAAACGATACATAAGCGCTGTAAAGTGACAGTATGTCGCATTTGCTGTGCAGGAAATCCGACTCATGATAGATCCAGGAAAGAGGCTCCTGCCAGCGTTCTATAGTCGGATAGTAAAAGCTGTCATCTTCTGTCCATTCCCATTGAAAAAGGTTCTGCGCCTCCTTCTGTCCGAGTAAATAAGCAACGTTCTTCTCTGTGTCAGAAAGGATGAGCGTCAGGCGTTCTCCGGCTTTATCATGTTCGTCCTTGATCAGGTGCAGGGTATAGAAGTATACGTTGATCCGCTGCGCGAGACTTGTTATACTTACGCTGCTATCCGACGGGCAAGCTTCTATCTGTCCGTTGTTTGCGCGATCCTCAGCAAATAAATCGCCGACCGTTGTTTCATAAGAGTTCAGCAGCAATTCGATGTCTTCCGTGCTGTTGGTCCATGCCTGCATTTTTCCCTCCAAGGGGTATAAACAAGTCATAAAAAAGTGATCGACCCATACGGCGTACTCCATACGCAATTTGTCTTCCGTTCCGACTTCTTCTTTTTTATCCAGCAGATACCGGATCACTCCGGGAATGCAATAGTCGCTGCCGCAAGAGGTGATCATCAAACACATATCTCTGAACTCTTTCGGATAATTCACCGGTATTTCACCAACGTTTGTATCGATGCTAATCATTTTTGCCTCCTGTTACAATGTGCATCTTTTAGCATCAATGGATTATTTTCCTGTGTTCAAGAACCGTGCAATCTCAGAGTCGGTTATTGAGTTTGTTTTTCCGAAGTACACCTTTTCTTGAATTGTCCCTCTTGCCGGGCAGTATTTACTCGGTGGATAATAATCCGGATTACAGTTCTGACAATAATCGTGCCAACGTCCATCGTCTTCATGGATGCAATTGTCGCAACCAAAGCTGTCCGCAACATTCTGAATCAATAAACTTCTATCCATTCATCAAATGTCTCCTTTTTTGTTCTTTGTCTTGTAAACGTGTCATAAGTGTGTTTGTCGGATAATTGTCGATATTTTTATGCGGCAAGTCCGGATGAATGTAACAAGTGAAAATAGATTTATTTTTTTTACAAATAAGTATTGACTTTTCTATATGACCTGTTATAATAAATAGGCATTTTGATGCGGCATCTTTTGATCGATGCTTTAGTGTATGTTGAGACGGTAGGCGAAGTCTACCATCAGCAGAGACTAAAGCATCGGTCTTTTTTTCGTTGCAAAAACAAGTCAGACCATGCGTATCCGTGATCCGGGGAAGTAGGCCATGACCCGCACGACGGCGGTGAGCGTACCAAGGGAAAACCGGAACCGATGTGTTCCCTCAGTACTTCGTTTCGCCTTGTACCCGTGTCAAAGCGCTTTGACAACTGAATAGCCACTCAGGCACAACACAATGAGACTTCCGCCTTGAACGCGTCACGGCATTGGGCGGCCCGGCGGGATGCGGGGGTTCGAAAGAACATGCGCGAAAGCGACCTGAGATGACAGAAACACGGAGGGACACACCTGAATTCACAAGCAAAGGAGAGATTGCAAATGAAAAAAGAGAGCCGCCTTATCAAGGTCATTGCAAAGAACAATGAGAACACGCACGGATTTGATATCTGTCTCATCTATCATGGACGGCAGGAATATCTCCTGTCTCACCGTCACAACGGGCTTCTGTTCAATCTGTTGAAGGACGGAATCCACCTGGATGAATTAAGGCTCTGGAGACCGACCGAGGTATACAGAGGCAGAGACCGGCGGTCAAGAAAGAACCGTTCGGCACAGATGGAAAACATGGTACGCCATCTGGTTTCCGTCGTCGACGATTATGTCGACGAATTGAAAGCCGAAGCCTGCTGATCGGCGGCAGTTCGTATCCGACGATTGCAGATTCCGGACGTTATTGTCACAGAGCATCGTTACGAAACAGCAATATCATTTCGCGGGTGCACGTCCGTCTTTTACACAGTCACAGCATTTTCTGTACAGGAGGTACATTTATGAATAAAAGCTTATTTCCCGACAACACGGCAGTTTCTGTCAAGCTGGACAGTCTGATCCGGATCACGGAGAAGAGGCGTCTGCCGGAGAGGATGTCCTCTCGCATGGTGAAATGTGCGTCGGTACTCGAAAACGACGGGTTCATCGGATGGCAGATGATCGTCCCCACAAAAGGCACTGCGGTTTTCTCCGTGTTCGGTACGCAGGATTTTGCCGGAAAGGATCTGGAATGGATTTCGGAGAACACCGGAAAAGCATCGAAAAACGGTTCCGGGGCATTTCGTGCCGCCGGTGAAGAGAGCCTTTCCGAACTGTATGAGCTGTATCTTCCGATATCAAACGACTGCGCCGCCGATTGCTCCATAGGATTCGGGGGCAGGGGCCCCGTTCGAAAAGAAGCGTTTTCCAAGTGGCCGGGATTCTTCTCGGGACAGTTTTCCGAATGGATCGGCGCATTGCGTGAAACCGGAGCCATGTTTCGGGTTGTGATCGGTTCCGCATCCGAAGCGGAACAGGAAGCCTGCTATAAAAGCACGCTGCGCAGCTACGATATCGGCAGTATTCCCATCCATGAGTATGTCGGCAGACCGGTCAGAATGCGGGTGCTGCTTCGCCTTCCCGCTTCCCCTTCTGTCCGGCTGAAGTCGGTGATCGAGGAATCCGTGCAGGGCGTCAAGATCAGGCGCATCGGCACGCTGGGAACGGCGGAGGCGGACGCCGCTTGGCAAACGCCGCTGACCGGAGCGCCTGTGCTCCCCGATTACGCCGCCCGCATTCTCGTTTCGGAGCCCGAAATACAAGATGTAACCGTTGGGGTTCAAACCTATGACGAACCGATGAAGAAGATCCCTGCAAGCCATAAAAGCACGAAAGCCCCCGGAGCCGTTGAGATCGGCAAAGCCACGGATACCTCCGGAATACGGCGCAGAATCACGATCGGGGAGACGGACCTGAAGCGCCACTATCAGATCATCGGACAGACCGGCACAGGGAAATCCACTCTCCTTACAAACCTGATCCTCAGCGCGGTGACGCGCGGTCACGGCCTGACATTCTTCGATCCCCACGGCAGCACCGTTGACAGCGTGCTGCGATCCTTGCCTCAAGAATATGCCGACCGCGTCCGCGTCGTGCGGATCGGCGATGCGGAAAACCCCGTGCCCCTGAACATCTGGGACAGCGACGATCCGCAGAAAGAGGAACGCAATATCAGCGATCTGTGCGAGCTGGTTTCCGACATCTTCGACCCGCATCGGGAAGGGTTCGTCGGCCCCCGTTACGAGCGCTGGCTCAGCACATTCGCAAAAGCGTCCATCGCCTTCCTTGGACGGCGGGCGTCGCTCGAAAGCATTACCGTACTTTCGCAGAGTCAGGAGAACATGCGGCTTTTGTACGACGCGATCGTCGGCCGGTATCCGGAGCTTGCGGAAACGATCAAGCAGGAGTACCTCAAAGACCGCAGCAGCGACTTCCAGAATTGCCTCAACTGGTACCTCTGCAAATTCACGCGCCTGACCTCGGTCGAGCAGCTGCGCAAGACGCTCGGCGCCGGCGCCAACGCGCTGGATTTCGCGCACTCGATCGACACGGACACGGTTACGCTGATCGATCTTGCGTCGCCGACGATCGGCACACATGCAGCGCGCATCGTCGGGACGCTGCTGATGATGAAGCTGTGGAACGCAGCGATGGAACGCAAGAAGCGCGACATGACCCATCTGGTGGTCGTGGATGAGGCGTCGATGTTTTTGACCAACCCCATGCCGCGTATGCTGGTAGAGTCCCGCAAGTTCGGCGTTTCCATGGTGCTGTGTCATCAGCATGCCGGACAGTTGACTGCGGATATCCGGGATGCCTTGGAAGCGAATTCCGCAAACTTAAGCGCGTTCCGGCTTTCCCCGAAAGACGCATCTGCAGCTGCAATCCGGTTCGACGATCCGTCCATGCAGACACGCCTTGCAAGGCTTGACGCGTTCAATGCGATCACCACGCTGAGCGTAGACGGTCGGCAGACGGCTCCGTTCACCTTGGAGATCAGCAAACCCAAACAGCAGCCCGACGGAGAGGTTATTGCTGCCGAGATCGAGCAGCGCAGCATCGAACAGCTCGTACTGCCCTATCGGGATGTGCGGGCACTGACCGCCGCGGAGATCCTGGAGCTTCTCAAAAATCCTGAGAAGCTTCGGGATTTACAGAAACGCGAACCGGAACCCGCATGGCTGAAGGACTGGAAGCAGCGCAGGGAACGTTTACAAAAAGCAATCTGAAAGGAGAACATATAAATGATCGATTTTCACAATCTCACCGGGGAAAAGCTCTCGACATACGGTTGGCGCTTTGAGAGCAAGGAAGAGGCTGACCTTTTCGCGTCCGTCATACTGGAAGAACTGGAAGTGCGGATCGGCCAATCCATCCTGGATCAGGTCGGACCCGATAAAGCAGAAGAATTTGACGTGTGCATTTCGGCGGACGAGTCCAGAAGATGGTTGGAAAAGAACTGCCCCAACTACCAGGAAATCGTTATCGAACAGCAGTGCAAACTGGAGCGGGAGATGACGGCATTTCGGGATAAGATCCCCGGCTTGCTCCGGGACGCATCTGATTCCGTTGCCGATACGGCGATCGAAGACCTGGACTTAAACTTGGACTTTTTGATCGATGACACGGACTTCAGTTCGTAGTTATCATTGCCTGAAGCACGCAGGACGATTGACCACCGGAGATGTTCCGTTATTCGGTGAACATATCGGGTAAGGAGTTTTTCTGAAACATGTGTCGAGGAGATTGACAACCGTCTTTGGAAACCAATGTCTTCACAATCAAGCAGATCGTCACGTACTATGACATTTCCGTGCACGAATTTGCGTTACGAATAACACTAATTTATAATAATGTCAAAAGAAGCGATATGTTGACAGTATAATTGATATATTGTATAATCTTTTTAATTGCTTGGATGATTTGTGAGGTAGAACGTATGGAATCAATAGGCAACAACACAAATGAGACAAAGGAGCGACGCGTATCAAGACTAACCTATGATCTTCCCGTATTACATGCAAGTGTTGAAATATCGCAGGAAGAACTCGCTCATCAAATCGGCGGTTCAAGACAAACATATAACGCTATAGAAACCGGCAAGAAGAAAATGACATGGACTGTATTTTTAGCCCTGATTGCATACTTCCAAAACCATGAACGAACAAACGGAATAATATCAACAATGAATGATTTGAGTTCTGATATTAAATGCATTTTCTCCTGAAATATTCTATTGAGTACCATTACTATTGTACCGCTATAACGAGTATATATGATTGTGAGGCACAGCATGGAACAATTCAAACAGCTCTTTACACTTTTGATTAACAACTTACATCAAGCAGGAACCCTTTTGCAGGGCATTCTGCAGGAGTATTTCTTAATGGAGTTAGACAAAAACTTCCCTGATAATAGTTGGAAGCCTGTTTTTCTTGAGTATATTGAAGATGAGTCTAGAAGAGGATATGCCGATAAGTATAATGCAGCTCTGCAAATTATACGTGAGAAAGGCATGGATAATTACTCTGTTTTCGACATGGATGTCACTTTAATCGTTTCTATCCTGAAAGGTCGTGGTCAATTTGAATGTTGCCGCGAGACTTCCATTCGTAACCAATTAGATTCATTACGAGAAGATCGTAATGCTGAGAAACATAATACTTTTGAAAATACGTTTAATCAATATATGCTGTCCGCCGAAAAAAACCTATCCATGGACATATTGGAAAAGTGTTCGACACTTGCAGATGAAGTCCAGTCACTAACTGATGGAATTATTAAAGATAGTAAACGCTTCTTAGAGAGAATAAAGAATCTGCCAATTAAAGATAATATTGCTGATTCTGAAGTAAGAAACGAACTATACGAACGGTATTTAACTAAGCTTAATCGTTGTAAAGATGAAAAATCGAATGCACATAGAGCACTCAACTTTGGGATTTTTAGATTGGGGCAGCAGATTTCTGCCGCAAATAATCCTGAAACTAATTCTGGAAATCATTCCGTTGATGCAAGCATTTCTACGGATACAGAGACAAAGGATTCGAGCCAAGCAACGCCGTCTTTGGAGCAAACAGCTATCAATGATTCAAATGGTGGATCAGACTCAAAAGGGATGTCGGTAGAAACATCCTTTGAGAGGACAATTCGAATTGAAAGGGACTTGTTTGCAAAACACGCTAAAAGCAATGATAGAACAGTTCTGAAAGCTGTTGTAGAAGGTGTAAGCGAAAATACATTACAGTACAAATGGGGATTCCTGACATATAACGGTAGTTTTTTCCAGCTAAGCAAATCCAGTACTTTCTCCTGTACTTACGATAAAAGCTTGGGAAAAACTTTCCGTTGTGTAGTTACTGGGGACGAATTAGCTACTCCGTTGATTGGAGAATATGGTCCTGTTACGGAAGAAGATTTTCAGATTCCCATTTTAGGGAATGCCAGTATCAATATGGAGATTTGCACGAAAGATGTCCATAAAAACGAGATCGTTCTGAAAGCACATTTTGCCCAGAATAATATCGACGGAAAGCCGTGCTACACGTGGCGCATAAGCGATCAACAGATATGCACACAACAGGACTCGAGGCTTCCCGTTAATGAAACCATGCTGAATCAAACCGTGACTTGTGAAATTTCTCATCCATATAGAACAGGAGCTGTCCCTGCTGAATATGTGGTTGATGAAACAGAATACATGAAGCTGAAAACGGAGCTGAACGCGGCACTTAATCCGTTGCCCAAAAGCACAACAGAAGCAGATTGTATCAGTGAAACTGACGCTGTTACCACGGATACAAATGACATATCCTCCGATTCTGCGATGACAACGGAACGTCGGGGTACCGTTATCGGTGATTCCGACACGGAACATATTCCTTCCCAAGGATTATCACCTGAGACAGAATCCGAGCCGACACCGGAATCTGCTCCAGTTCCTTCGCCCGAGCCGACACAGGAACCTGCGCCTGTATCAACACCCAAACTGAAACCAGAGCCTACGCCTGCGCCTCCATCTCCACAGGTGTCCTTTGCTGTTGAGAATCCAACCGTGGTAACTGCGCCGCCTTTCAGATGCTTTGATTCAAACGACAGTCGGCTGCATTATTTTATTGCTCCGCGCAACACGTATTATTGCACCAATGCCTATGAATACTTGGATTACAATGAGTTCCTTTACCGCTTGCTAAAGGAACAGGGATACGAGCGCGTCATCATTGTCAGTAATTTTAGTGAAGATGAGGGTGACAACTACCCCGTATTGACTTACGACTTGTTCTCTCACCGATCGTTCCTGAAGTTCGTTGATTATCAAACCACCTTTGAAGACACGCCCGCAGTAGATGCCGCAGCCCAAAAAGCTTTCTGTGACAAATATGCAACCGCGCCTTCGGCAACCACAAAGGCAGATCAAATACGAGGTATAACGGGAGGCAGAAACAGGGCGGCAGCTTCGGTCGGATGCTCTTTCCCTCGGTATGGTAAGCAAGTCATCATGACACTTGTAAAGCCGTCCACTGCATCTGCCGTTTCGTCTGATTCAAGCGACAAAAAGCCGGTTGAAATCTTTGAGAACTTCATTATTTCCGAAGTCAACGCAGCGATGAAGTCAAATATCCTCAAGACAGCGATCGTTCTTCCCCTTGAAGTATTCGAGCAGCAGGGCTGGCTTTCCGATTTAGTCATTCGAAGGCTGGATGAGATGATCAGCAAACGATCCAAGAACGTCATTATCATAACAGCGGATCAAAAGGAGGATTTCTTCTCTCTTTTCAACGGTGAATTACCAAACCGGTATAAAGGTTTTGACAATGAGTTTGCAAAGGCAATCGCATCCATTCAGGGGGCAAAAGAACCGCAAGCTTGTTGCGACGCCTTTGTCAACGCTTTGGAAGAAAAAAGTCGCATCTTGATTGCATCCGAAAAGCCGCAGACTGATGAGATCGCCAATCTCCTGTTTATGATGAAGATCAGACAACCGAAGAGGTTTGATCGTCTCCCCTATTCGAAAGTGTACTCCTTAGCAGAGTACATCTTCGAAAAATGTGGCAGTAAAGAACAAACGCAAAAGGCATTTCCTGATTTAAGCAGAAACACATGGTGCGTTGATTCACTGGAAAGTCTCTATTGGGAGATGGATAATGATGACACGGCAGAAGCATTGATTCGTGTTGCAGTCGGGTTGCCGAATCATCTAAAGCCGCTTTGGGATAAAAACATAAACGTCGTCAACAAACTGAAAGCGACAAGTATAGAGCGAATCAGCGGAACATCGGAAGTATTTGTTGACAAGAAGACACATAAACGATATTTCGGTATTCCGATGGCTCGTTTCTCCACAACTGAAGCAGAGCGTAGGGAAATGATTGAGTCTGCCCAAGCTGATCTCAAGCAAATGATCGGTCTCAGCCATGTCAAAACGAAGATAAAAGAATTGACTGAGGCATCTGTCCGTGCTTCGATGAGAAAGCGAACCGCCCCTGAACCCGGAAACTATATCTTTGAAGGGAATCCGGGAACAGGTAAAACGGAAGTTGCCAGATTGATGGGTAAAATGCTTCACGCTGCCGGTTTGCTGCGCAGGGGGCATACAGTCGAGGTGTCTGCCAGCGACCTCATCGGTCAGTATATCGGCGAAACATCCATCAAGACCAAGAAGAAATGTGAAGAAGCACTGGACGGTGTTTTATTCATTGATGAAGCCTATCAACTTGTAAATACCGACCGAAGTCTGGACGGCCAACACACAAATTCCTATGCCATGGACGCGTATACCACGCTTCTCAAGTTCATGGAAGATCAAAGGTCAAGGATTTGTGTGATTGCTGCCGGTTACCCGAATAAGATGAACGCTTTTCGTTCCGCAAACGAAGGCATGGCATCACGAATACCTGACAGCAATATTATTCGGTTTGATGATTATTCTATGGATGAATTGATTCAGATTCTGGAATATTTAGCAAAGCGGAAAGGATATGTAAGTTTATCTAAGGAATTCATCGAAGAAGCGAAGCGAACACTCGAAGAGATGAAGATAGAAAAAGGAGATCGCTTTGGCAACGGTCGCGATGTGCGCAGTCTGTTGGAGGAGAGTATTCTGAAGGCAGAAATAAGACAGCCTTATTCCGATACGATCACTCTTACGCGGGAGGATATTGAAGCAAATCGTAATGTCCGTGATCCGGAAGCCGCAGAGAGGGCATGGGCGGCACTTGACCGGTATGTAGGGCTCAAGAACCTGAAGTCACAGCTTAAAGAAGTCGTAGAGTATCAACGAGCCTTCGGAATCATTAAAGTCGACAGTATGATTTTCGCCGGTCCTCCAGGTACAGGAAAATCGGAAGTCGCAAGCAAGGTTGCACCGATATTACGAGCGGAAGGTATCCTGAAGACAGATACTTTTGTTCCTGCACCGCTTGAAAATCTGATTGGAAGAACGAACGGCGACACCGAGAGTAAAACCAAAGCACTTTGCGAAGCTGCTTTGGACGGTGTATTGTTCGTTGATGAAGCATACGGAATGATCAATCCTTTAGATTCTTCGTTTAAGACTTCATACCACGAAGCGGCTTACACCACCATCATGCGTTATATGACGGAACATAAAAATCATATGGTTGTTATCTTTGCAGGATACGCCGATATGATGGATGCTTTTGTTAAGGCAAATCCCGGAATGAGCAGAAGAATCAAGGTGATCAACTTCGAGCCATACTCAGATGATGAACTCTATGAGATTTTCCTGCGTAAAGCCAACGAATACGCAAAAACGGGAAAACGCATTCATCTTGCATTTTCGGACGAATTCGCGCAATCATTGAAACACGGCTTCTCTGTTTTGCGGTTAAGGAAGGCAGACTCCTTCGGAAACGCCGGCGAAATCGAAGACTTATTAACCAAGTGCAGCTTGAACGCAGCCAAAAGGCTTGGCATGGATCTGGAGCGCGAATCGACAATCACGCTTGAGGCGTCTGATATTCCCGAGGAACTGCAAGGCAATACTAAGGATGACGAGGGGTTCCGTCCAACATACCGCCTGATCGACAGAGACGAGATCGAAAATGCAACCGATCCCTATTTGGGTATTGATATACATGGAGAAGATTTCGCCGCTTTTTGCATCCAATCCATTCCTCGTATCGAAAACAAGTTTGGCCATGCTTCTGCATTTGTGATTTCACCGAAAGGGTATGCTGTTACATGTGCTCATGCTGTAACATCAAAGGAAGACTTTAGACATGTTGCTGCAACAGATCTGATAGCCCGATTCACACACGCGGACGGAAGCAAAGAAAAATATCCCTATGAGATCATAAATATCAGGTCGGATGTGGATATGGCCTTGATTCGTATAAAAGCCGATCATGATCTTCCTTACCTGAAGCTTGCACCGGAGAGCCGACAGATCAAATTCGGTGAGGACTGTCATCTGTGCGGTTATCCGGACGGCAGAGAAGGCATCCTTCTACAGAAAGGATCAATCAATTCTCTTCCGGAAGAAGGCAAGGACGGCGAGCTTGGTAGTATATATTTCTTCGACGGCGATGCTTTCCCCGGTGATTCGGGCGGTCCCATCATTGCCAAAAGCGACGGCTGTGTAATCGGCATTCTACGAGGTGCAAGAGGACCGAAGGATGGATCAATGCACAACTACATGAAACCGATCTGCTATTTCTGGAAAGAATTTCTGATATAGTATCCGACAAATCCATATCGTTGACGTTCTTTGTATGATAAGAAAATAACAGGAGATCAAATATGTCAGGGAAAGATTATGAGCTCGAACGGCTGCGTAGCGAAATGGACTCTGCTCAAAGGGACATTGACGCTGCGAAAGCACGGCTTG
>OCTX011993338.1_pt1 | contig 11576 bp, 11 predicted proteins | sample 1539691 | NCBI WGS metagenome assembly OCTX01 (sample SAMN02144231, study PRJEB22623) | gut metagenome | biome: sheep rumen | host: Ovis aries | place: New Zealand | reverse complement strand
TACCCAGAGCCGGGGTCGAACCGGCACGGGTTGCCCCACTGGTGTTTGAGACCAGCGCGTCTACCGATTCCGCCATCTGGGCATCAAAAGTGGGTGCAAAGGTACGAAATAAAAATGAATTGTACAAAAGTTTCTGCTAAAAATATAAAAAAATGTTGGTGGTGTAAATACTTTTGCTTAATTTTACGGCGTGAATCTAACCTGAAACGTGATAACGGCCTTAAATCTGAAATAATCTAATAGTGTATGGGAATATTGTGCAATAACTATTGCGTCATTCTTGCTGGCGGGCGGGGTAAGCGTCTGTGGCCGTCGAGCCGCCGTGGCTGTCCGAAACAGTTTGTCGACTTCTTCGGTACGGGTCAGACTCAGTTGCAGTCTACCTTCGAGCGTATCAGTAAGTTTATCCCGCAGGACAATATCTTCATCTGTACGAACAGGGACTATGCCGAGCTGGTGCATGAGCAGCTGCCGTTTGTCCGTGCCGACCGTATCCTGGCCGAGCCTGTGAGTCGCAACACGGCTCCAGCGGTGGCTTGGGCGGGTGTGCGTATCCATCGGGAGTGCAACGATGCCAATGTGTTGATAGTGCCTTCGGACCAGTTCATCATCAATGAGGATGCGTTTCGTACGGACGTGCTCAACGGGCTGCGCTTTGTGGGCGAGACCGACATTATCCTCACCATGGGCATCAGGCCTTCGCGGCCCGAGCCTGGCTACGGCTATATCCAGCTTGGCGAGCCGTCGCTCTTTGAGGGCATCTACAGGGTGCAGTCGTTTACGGAGAAGCCTGAGCGCGACTTTGCCACGCTGTTCATGGAGAGCGGGGAGTTCCTGTGGAACACGGGCATTTTCCTCTCCAATATATGCCATCTGCGCGAGTTTTCCTTCGACGTGATGCGCGACATGCCTAACCGGTTGGCTAATCTGATGGACATGGGCGGCAGTGACGACGAGTTTGCGGCCGCAGAGCAGCAGTATGTCGCCCAGCATTATCCCTCTTATCCCAACCTGTCGATGGACAAGGCTGCGCTTGAGATGTCGGACAATGTGTATGTGCAGACGTGCCATTTCGGCTGGGCCGACCTGGGCACGTGGCATGGTATCTATGAGTTCCGGCAGACGGGCGATGGCGACAACGTGGTCATCGACTCGGAGGTGGTGATGGAGAATTGCAGGGGCAACATCGTGAAGCTGCCGAGGGGCCATGTGGGGGTCATCAACGGTCTTGACGGCTACATCGTGGCCGAGCAGGACGACGTGCTCCTAATATGCAAGAAGAGCGACTCGTCGTCGCTCATCCGCAAGTATGTCTCCGAAGTGCGTATACGCTACGGGGAGAAGTATGTTTAGTTTATAGTTTATAGTGAATAGTGAATAGTTTGGCTGCGCGTAGAAGCTATTCGCTATAAACTATTCACTATTCACTATAAGCTATTCGCTATTCACTATAAACTATTCACTATTCACTATTCACTATAAACTATTCACTATAGACTATTCGCTATCTTGTCGGCTATCTGCTGCATCTCTTCCTTTGACAGCTGTAGCTTCTCGCGGCGGAAGTCCACGTCGGCTTCGCTGTTCATGGGGATGAGGTGTATGTGTGCGTGGGGCACTTCCAGTCCGAGCACCACCTCTGCCACCTTGCGGCAGGGGATGGCTTTCTTGATGGCCACGGCCACCCGTTTGGCAAACTGCTGGAAGCGGGCTATCTCGTCGTCGTCCATGTCGAAGATGTAGTCCACCTCGCGGCGCGGGATGACCAGTGTGTGACCCTTGGCCACGGGGTTGATGTCGAGGAAGGCGTAGAACTCGTCGCTCTCGGCGCACTTGTAGCTGGGAATCTCGCCAGCGGCAATCTTACTGAATATGTCCATACAATAATAATTATTAATAAGTAATTAGTAATTCAAGTTTCGCTTTCGCTCTGGCTTTCGTAGTTCTTACTACTCAACTTGCGGAAGTTGAATTATTAATTTGTAATATTTATCCCACGGTGATTCTCTCTATGCGCAGCTTGATGGTGCCTCTTGGTATCTTCACTTCCACCTCGTCGCCCACCTTGTGGTTGAGCAGTCCCTGTGCGATGGGGGTTTTGATGGATATTTTCCCTTGCCGCAGGTCTGCCTCGCTCTCGCTGACGATGGTGTAAGTCATGCGTGCCTTGTTGGCCATGTTGGTCATTTCCACCTTCGAGAGTATCTGCACCGAGTCGTTGCTCAGTCTTGATGTGTCTACTATCTTTGCTTCGCTGATGGCTTGCTTCAGCTGGTTTATCTTCGACTCCAGGTGTGCCTGTGCCTCTTTGGCGGCTTCATACTCGCTGTTCTCGCTCAGGTCTCCCTTGTCGCGCGCCTCTGCGATGGCTGCCGATGCCTTCGGGCGCTCGATGCCTTCCAGGCGTTTCAGTTCGGCTATGAGGTTGTCATAGCCCTCTTGTGACATGTATCCCATTATGATTTGCTGTTTACTATTTATGGATTTAATATTTACTAATTATCGTTTTTAAGTTAGTTAAAAAAGAGAATCCCGACTTTTCTTTCAAGTCGGAATCCTGAATTTCCTTTTTAGTACTATGTCTTTTCTTTTACGCCGCAAAGATAGTACCTTTTTCGGATGCGGCCAAATTTTTTTGGGAAAAATAACAAAAAAGCATCTACACCTGGCTTTCGCCCTCGATGTACTGCGACATGAAGAGGTGCTGGCCGTCGTAGACCACGTAGCTGAACTGCGTTATCCAGTCGCCAAGCACGATGACGCGGGCTTTCTTCGTGAGCTGCTTGTCTATTTCGATGTGGCGGTGTCCGTAGATGAAGTAGTCCACGTTGGGGTGATACTGTATGTAGCGCTGGGTGTAGCGCAGCAGCGGCTCTCGCTCCTCTCCCATGTAGGGCTGCTCCTCTCCTCCTGGTCGCTTCATGCGCGAGTGTTTGGCCCATGTCTGTCCGAACCAGATGCCCCACCGCGGGTGCAGTGCCGAGAAGGCCCACTGGCAGACGCGGTTGTGGAAGATGGCGCGTATGAGCTGGAATCCCTTCCCCCGGTCGCCCAGCCCGTCGCCGTGGGCCAGGTAGAATATCTTGCCGTAGAGCTCAACGGTGAGCGGCTGCTTGTGGAGGATGACGCCACACTCGCGCTCCAGGTAGTCGTAGGCCCAGATGTCGTGGTTGCCCGTGAAGTAGTGTATCTCCACGCCCATGTCGGTCAGCTCCGAGAGCTTGCCCAGGAAGCGGGTGTAGCCCTTGGGCACGCAGTAGCGGTACTCATACCAGAAGTCGAACATGTCGCCCAGCAGGTAAATGGCTGCGGCCTTCGTCTTTATGGTGTCGAGGAAGCGCACCAGCCGGCGCTCCTGCATGCGTCCGTGCTCCACGGCCCAGGAGCCGAGGTGGGCATCAGATAAAAAATATATATTTTTCATCTCAAGTTATAAGTAATAGGTTATAAGTTATAAGTATGGTTACACATGAAGGGTGTCAAGGCGTTAGCTCTATGTCAGTCCATTTCTTGCTTTAACCTTCTTTATTGTAACAGTAAGAAGCTTGATGATTTCTATGATGTCGTTGTTTATTGATTCATGTTCAATTTAAATAATTTCCAGTATACAAGCAGTTGGTCCAGAACAGAGTCTCATTGGCCTCTTTTAGGGCAATGCTAAGTTTGCTGACGTAGTCAGGCGTGCTCTGTGCATATCTGCTCTCAGCAATATTAGCCCCGATACTTGTCCCGCTGCGTAGAACCTGTTTAGACATGATGTGTTCTTTCTTACATTCTTTTATGTAATTGTACATCTTGATGATTCTGGCAGCAAGTTCGTCTGATTTGCTTTGTAGGAAATACCCTCTACCTTCCATTGCCATAGTCTATGTCTTTTCAGGTAACCATACTTATTACTTGAAACTTATTACATATTACATGTAGTCAGTCGAATCCCAGCTCCACTCTTGCCTCTTCGCTCATCATGTTCTGGTCCCAGGCGGGCTCGAACACCAGGTTCACGTTGGCCGAGCGTATGCCCTCCACGCTCTCCACCTTCGTTCTCACGTCTTCCAGTATGAAGTCGGCCGCGGGGCAGTTGGGGGCGGTGAAGGTCATGTCGAGGTCCACGGCGGCGCCGTCGGCACTGTCGTCCTCGTGTACGTCGATCTTGTAGATCATGCCCAGGTCGTAGATGTTCACGGGTATCTCGGGGTCGTAGACCGTCTTCAGCACGTCCACGATGCGCTCTTCCAGCAGCGTCTTTTCTTCTTGTGTCATGGTCTTGTCTATAGCTTAAAGGGTAAGTTGCAAGTGCAAAGGTACGACAAAAAAGGCGGACTGCCAAGCAATCCGCCCTTTTTTTCATCCAGCTGTGTGTTTTTGCCTATTCTTCGAGCGCCTCAGCCTCTGCCGCCGCCGCTCTTGCCCTCGCGGCCATGATGCTGATTACCTCGGCAATGTCGGCCACGTCCACAGCGCCGTCATTGTTCGCGTCGGCGTGTACCCGGTACGTGCCGCGGGCCATCGTGTCGATGATGTCGGCAATGTCGGCCACGTCTATGGCCCCGTCGCCGTTCACGTCGCCGTGCTCGCGCTCGCTCACGGTCAGGGTGAATTCGCTCCGGGCCTCCTTCTGCTCCACGTTGCCCGCCATGTCGCGTGCCACGCTGTAGAAGTGGTGCTCGATGCCGTCGTATAGCTTCACCGTGGCCACGGTGTCGGCAGGAACATTCTCTGCGGCCAGGAACCACGCTCCCGAGCCATACTGCACATACACGTCGTAGCGCCACGGCCCAGAGCCCTCGTCGCTCGCCTTGATGCTGATGGCCGCCGTCTCGCCGCCCTCGTTGAGTGTGGCGTCGACAATGCGGCTCTCGGGCTTCACGCGGTCGATGGTGTTCGTCCACGTCGGGGTCATAATCACGTCGTTCGTGTCGAAGACGATGCCCGCACGGTTCTTTATCTCCGTGCCGTGTGCGAGGCCGGGCTTCAGGCTGATGTCATACATCACCTCGCCCAGTCCGCGGCCGTCGGTGTTCACTGGCAGCACGCCGTCCTGAACGTACTTCGTAGGCTCCATCGTCATCGGGTCGAGGCTCGAGATGTGCCAGCGGGCTATGCCCTTCTGCCGGTCATACGTTCCCTCCACCTGGGCGATGGCGTTGATGCCTGGCCGCATGTCTACGGTCGTCACGAAGTTCTGCTCGCCCGTCAGCTCTGCCGTCTTCTCGCCAATCTTTATGCGCGTAGGCTTGAATGTCGAGAGGTCGAACTTGCTTGCGTCGAGCGTGTCGGTCAGCCAGATGTCATGCGCCGGAGCCGTGGCAAATGCTGTGTCGTTCTCAAACTCTATGCGGTAGTACACATCCGTCAGCCCGTCCATGATGGCATGGCTGCCAGACTCGGCGGTGTAGCCAAAGATGTCGTTGGGGTCAGAAGGTTGTACAGGGGTGGAAGAACCACCTTTTGGAGGATTGGGATTGCAATTGTTTTTAGCATCAAGGCGCTGTTGGGTACACAAGAAATCACGAGTCATCATTTTTATGCCTTTTTTGATGTTACCAATAATTTTTGCGATGTCTAGGTTTTCTTGATCAATACTTGCTTCAACCCTATTCATTTCCTCCACGATTTTTTCTGCTTCATCATATTTTTCATCACTCCATTTTTTGAAGTTCTTTATTTTTTCTGCTTCTTGTGCAATTCTTTCTGCTTCTTCTATATTACCCTGCTTATATAAATTATCAGCTTCTCTCATCAATCTCTCGTATTCTGGAAGAGAATTCTGCCATATTCTATTGTAGTTAACCGCTTGTTGTAATGCATGATTTCTATCAGCCCGCAAAGCCTGGAGTTTATCTTTTAGTTTCTTTATATTTCCAAGTATCTTCGCCCCAAGGCATCCTAAAGCAACATTAAGAACTTTACCCCACGCACTTACTTGATTCCCATTTGCATTGTTTCCGAAATTCGAGAAATAATTCTTCAGATTTTCTTTTTTGCTTTTTCCTTTTCCACACATTATCTCAAAAGTAGAAAACACGCCCAAATCCGCTATAGCAGGGATACAACCAAGCAAAGGAGCAGGTATCCATCCTAAAGCATCAGCAGCGGAAGAAACTATGCATTCCCACTTTTCTTTCTCACAACAGAGGTCTCTGTTTGAGTTGTTCCTATAACTTTGTCGAGCCAAAGTCTCTTCTGTTGTGTACACAGAATGCCAATTTTCAGGAATAGATGCGTATAAAGAAACAAAAGAGGAGGCCTCTATTTGAACATTGTAAATAAATGTGGAATTAGGGGGAATTGTTAGTAGTCTGTCAGAAAAACCAACATCAACATTTTGAACAGAATCCCTTAGCACAACAAACGTAGACATTCCTGATAGTTCGTTCAGCAGTGAAATAAAGAATTCTTTTGTTTCAATATCTATCGAGTCGTTTTCCAAGAGATCAAAAGAATACCTATCCAAATCATGCCCATTAATATCTTTGAAAGTAACGGAAAATATATTGCTGAATTCTTCGGAGGAAAGACTTATTTCGACAGGCACGTCATACGCCGTCATATTCCCCTTGTTCTCAATCTTGATGGTGTACGTTGTCGATGTACCTCGCAGGAAAGTTGAGGGATAGGTGACGGTCGTTGCCAACTCTATGTCGCGGGCCTCCTCCACGGTGACGATGTTGTTGAACACCTTATCCTCCTCGGCGAAGCGGAACTTGGCGTGATAAGTGCCAAGGGCGGCTTCGGTGAAGTCGAAGACTACCGATGTGGTGGCATCGCTCTCATGGCCGATATAGACATGCTCAATGGTGTTGCCCTTTCCGTCAAACAGCTCTACGGCGTAGAGGTCGCGGAAGCCGTTGCCCTCGAAGGTGATGGTTGAGCATCCGCCGTTGCCAACGAGGGTGACATCTTGCCGCAGCACGGCGTACTTGTCGATGTGCTCATAGTCTATGCCGACGGTCGTTCCGCTGGTGGCGGTGACATCGTGAAGGGCCACGTAGTAGGTGCCGCTCTCCCGCACGTGACAGCCGAACCACTTCACCACGTCGCTGGCTGAGGCAGAGAGAACCTCCTCGCCCGACGGGGCGAACAGCTGGACGGTGGCGGCGCGGTCGAGGCGGAACTGCACGCTGTCGCCTGGCTCTGCCGTCAGCCGGTACCACTTGATGTCGTTCCCCACGGGGCGGGCGGTGTCCTTATGGTCGCCGTTGTTCAGCAACTCGGCCCCCGTCACCTCCTGCTTCACGCTGTAGTCGATGAAGGGGCGGTCGCCATCGGCGAAGTATCCGGCGGCATCGTGGAAGCGGATGTGGAAGATGTTCTTGGCGTAGACGGTGGGCTTGCCGTTGGTCATCTCGAAGTGGAAGCAGTCGGAGTGTATGGGCTCCTTCGGCATGGGCAGCAGGGAGATGAGCTTTACTTTTTCCTGGCGCGGGTCTACCATTTCTACCACAGCCTTGTCATACTGGTCGTTCAGCCAATACATGTACTGTGTGATTCCATTGCCGCCAAGCGGGGTTTTCATGAAAAACTGAGTTTGTGTAGACGTTCCCATGCCCTTGCCGTCGTTGAGCATGTAAGTAATGCTGTGCAGACCGTCTTTGAGCTCGGACAAGTCAAGGTCGAAGTGGAACAGCCCATTGCTTACGGTTCCTGTAGCGCTGGTCATGTCGTGGCCGTCGATGGCGTAGTAGCACTTCATGGCAGCAAACTCGGTAGCGTTGGGCACGCGCAGGAAGAAAGCACTATATGCTGAGGTAGCAGCGCCACTGGGCGTAACCACCACTACATTTGCCTTGTGAAGTCCTTGCGACAAAGAGCCGGCATCGACACTCCAGTTCACCACGCCTCCGGAAGCAGACACTTTCTCCTGCTTGAACAGCGTGTCGTCGACGTAAAGCAGACAGGTCATGTAATCCACCCCCTGCGTCTGTGGCACCTTGATGAACATGGATGTTTGCGGCGACGAGGGAGTGGAGCCATTCACCTGCACATGTAGGAGATGAAATCCGTCTGGCAGGTCTTTAGCATCTACCCACATCACGTTGCCGTCAATACTGAGCGATTTCATGGTTGACGGGTTGTTGTCGAACCATACGTTTGCAGTCATTGCATTCTTTATGGGGCCGGCAATAAAACATCGTGTCAGCGGCGAGCTCAGGTTGCCGCTCCCGTCAGCTACCTGAATATGCAGGCTATGCAGCGTGACCGTTTCTTGGCTCATGTCTATATCGGCATGCCATTTAGAGCTGCCGACATTAACCTTTTGCAGCGTCGTATAGTCATTGTCAAGCCAATAGCTATACGTGTAGCTGGTCTGTCCTCTCGCAATGCAATGCAAGCAAAGGAACAGCAATAATAATATGTATTTACGCATAGCTGTAGGGTTGTTATTGTGCACTCTGTACTTCAATATCGACGCTCAGCTTTCCGTCCGCAGTAGTCTTTGCAGCCACGTTGCACTTCGTTATCTGCGGGTTGGTGGGAGTTCCGTCGAATGGCATGTTGCCGCCGTAGATGCCCACCTGAGTTCCGTCTTTTCCTAAATATTTTGCCTTTGCGGCATCCGTCAGCTCAAAAGTTTCAGAATCAGAGTATGAGGAAGTAAATGTCTTGAACACAGTGCTATATTCTTTTATCTGTGTATTGGTGCTGTTAGTTGAATTTGAGAAAATGTTAGCTGTACCATCGGTATATAAGCCTAACGTATTGTTGAACAGATTTGAGCTTTCCATCGTCACGGCCGTCGTCACAATGAGAATGCTGTTCTTGAATGTTGCACGGTACAAACCCCTATCAGCCCATTTACCTCTATAAACTATGCAATTGTTGAACTCAAAGTTTGAAGTTCCATGCGAGTTGTTCTCTGGGAAAATGACAATGCTATTCACACAAGAAACTGAAGTGTAGCTCTCATAAGTAGAGTTTGTAGTTTTTAATAATTCAGCAATTCGGCAGTGAATGAAAGATAAAATACTAGAATCGCCAGTATTGTAACTTTGTATTATCTTGAACCTACTTTTAAGGAATGTAATATTACTATTATAAAATGTTACTGTATTATTACTATATATCCCTTCTATGGTTGTGAGTTTAGGTTTACCTGTTTGGATTGTGAAATCTCCTTGGATGATGGTAGGTTCTGCCTGGGTCAGGTTATCAAACCCAGTTCCTGCACCGCGAAGGGTAATGGCTTTTTCGATATTGACAGCTGTGAATGTACCGCTCGACAAGGTGATAATGTCACCCACTACAGCCTTAGCATAGGCATCTCTCAATGCTGACGCACCGTAGTACGTGGATATTGTGCCATTGTGGCTCAGGGTTGCGAGCAGACTGCTCTGTGCGAACGTTGCCGTAGCGGCCAGCAGGGCGGCTACGAGCGAAAGGAATAACTTCTTCATAACTTTGTTTGGTTTCTGATGGGTTAATAAATAGGGTGAATTAGGTTTCCGTTCTCTCTCATGGCGGAAATCTGCGCCCAACCTAAGGGGCATAAGAAAAGCGCAGGCTTTCACCATACGCAGCTCAGGTTTGGAACTTACCTACTATCAACTATGGGAGTGCCTGCGCTAAGCGCAAGCCTCTTGTTGATAGTCTTTGCCCGTTCACATTTCCGAGGTTCCAATTCGAGCTGCGATTGAGCAAATAAGAATGTGCGCGCATCGCCGATGCACGGGTGCAAAGGTAGAAATAAAAATCCGAACCGCCAAGCGATTCGGAGATTATTTTTGCGTAGACAGAAAGATAACTCTTATAAGAGACCGTTCTTTCTCATTAGTTCTTTAATCTCATTGTCTGTAATGTTGGATCGTTCCGACTTGTCATAGATGTAAAGAAAGCCTATCTCGGTTTCACTCTCTGAAACAAGTACGTTCATTGTTATTGCGCGTCCGCCTCCTCGTTTTCCCTTTCCCTTTGATGCGATAGACAGACGGTACTTGTGAATGTCGTTTCCCAGGTCAGTGCCGGCAGACGGGTTGTTTTCTATCTCTTTCGTAAGCACAATGATGTCTTGTCTAAGCGACTTGTATTTTTTTGCAAGGCGCTTTATCTCTTTGTCGAAGGTGGGGTATGTGGTGAAATTATAATTCATCAAGCAGTTCGGTTAGCGGTCTGCCCTGAAGCTTCCCTTCTTTTGCTTGTTTAGCTTCTTTGAAGGCGGCGTCAAGTCCACGCATTATGTGTTTGTGCTCCCTTTCCGTTTCCTTCTGTTGTTGCTCCTGTAGCGCCTGTTCGATAAGGCGCTCACCCAGCCACCTTTTATTTTGAGAGCTGAGTGACATTGTGTTGAGGAATTTCATGATTCCGTCTAATGATATGGTCGTTGTTGCTGTCATAATGTGTTTCGGCAAATTAATGCGCGCGTTACTGATGCACGGGTGCAAAGTTAGAAATAAAAATCCGAACCGCCAAGCGATTCGGAGATTATTTTTGCGAAGTTTCCCTGTCGGTCGATTTCCAGACGGTCAGCCAGTAAGAGTAAACGCTCTATCTTTTCTATGTCTTTTCCTTCTTCGAGTGAATCGGCGGGGCCGGTCGCTTGAGCTTACGGTCTTTCGTTCTACGTCATTGGTTCTGGATGGTTTTTAAAGTGGTTCTGGCGTATATTTCTTATCTACATTGCTTTTTCAAAGTCGATGTCACAAGTGCTTGGTACTTGGAAAGAAAACTTCGTTTCTGTCCCAGCGTTAGTGATGGCAAAATCGCAGAGCGTGATTACGTCCATCCCAATCAGCATGTCCGTGTCGGTAAGCTTTCCGTCATTAACCATGAGCATCTTAATCTCTACCCTGTTTGGTAGAAGAAGATTGACTACGTAGTAATTGCAGATACTTTCCCCGTCAGCATGGCATACACGTGTCTGACCTATCGGAATCAGATTCAACCTTTCTGCCATTTGCGTAGAGATAGTCGAGCGCATGGCTCCCGTATCCCATATAGCGTTCAACTCATGGAAAGGAGGATGTGCCTCCGTATCGATAGACGAGTCGTAGGGCTCACTTATCTTGCACACGGTGGATAGACAGAGGGCTGGCTTGGGAAATGTCTGTGAGTATGGAACCGGCTTCATTGGTATCGTGTGTGATAAGTTATGGTGTATGCACTGTCGCCAGGCGTACAGAGCTGTACCAGGAATTTTCCGAGTCCGAATTCCCGTTTTCCCTTGTAATAGGCTTCGCTGATGGTGTTGCAGGCTCCTACGACTTTGTTGCCGACTATCATCACGTATTTACCGTTGTATGTTGGCAGCAACTCTTCTTGATGTTCTAAATAATACTTGAATTCTTTGTCTAACATGGCCATGTCCTTTCTTTTCACCTTGCAAAATTACGACATTTCTCTGAATCGGCAAAGAAAAGCGGGAGAATTTTTTATGAGCATGATAAGGGTGACGCTTGAGTAATGAAAGGGAGCAAGAACCCTTATCTGATGCCTCCGGCATATCTTGCAGCTGCTTCCAAGATGTGTATAAAAGTACACTGACAGCGCAACCGCACGGGACGAAAAATCTTTACAACAGCCCCGCCATACGTCGAAAATTCTGAGCGAAGTCGGCTGGGGATTCAGCTGCGCGAGTTTTG
>OCTX012242016.1_pt1 | contig 11578 bp, 8 predicted proteins | sample 1539691 | NCBI WGS metagenome assembly OCTX01 (sample SAMN02144231, study PRJEB22623) | gut metagenome | biome: sheep rumen | host: Ovis aries | place: New Zealand | reverse complement strand
TCGAAAGGCGAAAGGAGAAAATGGGCTATGAAACTTAGAGAATATCTCAGGGAACAACACGGCATGACATATGACCAGTACAGGTCTCTGTCTGATATCGAAAGGTGGAAGATAGAGACCGAATTCAACTTCTGCAACGCCACACTACAACGAAAAAAACAACTCCGAGAAAATTTTATCAAGTCGGGCGGCATCATCCGGCAGGCCACACCCGAAGAACTCAAGGAATGGGCTTACCGGTCTGAACTGGAGAAGAAGCACCGTGAGACCAGCGTGAAATGTGGTGGTGTGGCGAATAATGGGTATATCGCACTGCATTACCGTCATTGATATAGTGCGATGTTGCTTGCTGTCAATGAGCCCAGCACGAGACAATACTTGCCAAAATCATAACTTTAATCCGTGTACCACATCAAATGCAGATTTCAAAGCATAAGCAACACTTGTCTCTAACAAAGTAAAAGCAACGTAAGTGATGTTAGTATATTTACGGAGAGCCCTAGTTCTTTCATGATGAAACGCGTTGATGAATCAACGCAATACCTCTATAATAGATATATTAACAAAAGAGTTTTATAGCGAAACGGAGTTGACATTCCAGGAACATGAAATGACTCATTAACTATTATGAAAGGCTTTTGTCTATTAAAAAACACAACAAAGATACAAGGGTAAAATTCCCTGCCACAGTACAGTTACTGCATATGGGTCATGAAATCAATTATAAAAAAGCACTGCCTACCATCCTGGGACAAGGAATACTTATAGATCGGTTCAAATCATCTATTGAAAGGATCAAAGACTGTAAAGTATTAACTACAAGTAACAAGGGGGAAAGATGAATCGAAGTGATAAACAAAAAGAGATAATATCTGATAGTGATACAACAGGCAACAAGAATGAGCCTTGCCCAGAAAACGAAACACCGTGTTCAGAAGAACCTGTGCAAGAAAAAGAAGACAATAAATCAGTAAAAGAAACGAAGGTCGATAAAAGCAATCCAGACAATGAGAATGACAGCCATGCTTCAGAAAATGGATTAATAGGCAAAGTATTTTCCTCGAAAACAATTAAAGGTATGGTTGGCAAGGAGGTGACTTGGGCAGCAATTGCCGCTATCGGTGGTGCTGCAATTGTTATTTGGAACATCATTCGTTACACTTTTTTACTCTTTTCTTCTTACATAATGCATCTATGGACCAGAGTACCTATTTATCTCTTAATGATGAGAAAAAACACCAGTTTTACTGATGGTTACATTTTTTATGTAACGATTATTGTACTATTCCTGATAGCAAATCCTGTGAAGTATGCAAGCATGAAATCAAGAATATTACTCCGCAAAGTATGTTCGACCATTGTTTTTGTTATGAGTGTAGTATTTCTCCTCGTTATCTTTACTACTCCTAGCGCAGTATCAGCATTGTTTAAACTGGAAGTTGATGGCATCACTAGTTACAAAACAATAATGTGGGCGAAATATTATTTATCATTTTATGGTCCTTTAGTCATAGCTCAATATTTGATAAGAGAAAGCACAAATACGATAGATATGGATGAACCCGTAGTACAAGAAGAACATATTGCAGAGAGTAACAAAGAGTCAAAAAGGAAGATTCAAATCAAGCTATTCAAAAGAATCAAAAAATTTTTTGATTTATTCTCCCCCTCATCAATCACTAACACTGCACCCAGAGTTTTCGTATCCCTCCTTATTCTGACATTAATGCTATTCCATGCAACGCTAACCACGGAAGGATTACTTGATCAGAATAGTCGGTTTATAGTTGCAGATTTGGGTGAACAATACGTCGTTCAGACTGCATCATATGAGCAAGAAGAGCATACATTAATATTAGATACATCTCGATATTTTGTTATTGATAGCAACAAAGAAACTGTGGAAGTTATTAAATTTTCCTTTTTAATTACACCGCAAAAACATAAGACGTGATACTGATATAGTAAAAGCGCTTTAGTTCTTCAGTACAGTTTTTCATAGGTCCTGTGGGGTAGCCATAGGACCCTTTTTGTGTTCCTTTAGACAAAAAAATTGTACATCTTCATTCACCATTATCTTTTTGTTGCTATTGACCTCCTATTCTTTTCGTGGTGAAACGTGTTGATGAATCAACGTGTTTCCGCTATAATATTTGTACTAATATATGCGTTGTAAAGCAAAACGGAGTTGAAATTCGAGGAACATGAAATAGCTCATTAACTATTATGAAAGGCTTTAGTCTATGAGAAAATTCAACGAAGATACAAGGGTAAAATTCCCTGCGACAGTTCAGTTCCTGCGTCTGGGGTATGAATACCAGTCATTGAAAAATGCCGACTATCATCCGGGGACGAGGATACTTATTGATCGGTTCAAATCATCCGTTGAAAGGATTAACGATTGTGAGCTGACGGATGAAGAAATTGGTCGTCTTATCAATGAGATCCACGAGATGATAAAGAATAATGATATGGGGAAGGCGTTCTATGACTGGCTCATTAATCCGCAGGACAGGATACGGCTGATCGACTTTGAGCATATAGAGAACAACGATTTCGCTGTGGCGAACGAGCTGTTCTTTGGCAGAGAGGAACGGGGATCGTTCCGGCCGGATATAACCATATTCGTTAATGGTATGCCGCTTTCTTTCCTTGAAGTCAAAAAGCCGAACAATCCGGGCGGCATCCAGATGGAGTTCAAGAGGATGCTGAACGACCGCCTAGCGGAACCGGAATACAGGAAATATTTCAATATCATACAGATAGTATCGTTCTCGAATAATATGGCATATGAGTCCGAGGATGATGCCGTGGCTGCAGACGCGATCAAGGCAGGCAGTTTCTATACGACACCGAACGGTCAGAACACGACATTCTCCTTCTTCCGGGATGAAAGTCCGAAGACCAATGGGTTCAAAGATGTCACGATGGATACGGTGAAGTATATCCTGAAAGACAACAAGTATTCCCCTTTAGCTGCCGATACACCGGAGTTCCAGACAGCACTGGAAACAGACACGCCGTGCAACGCGTTCGTGACATCCCTCTACGAAAAAGAACGGTTCCTGTATTATCTCCATTACGGCATAACCTACGTGGATTCTGCCGTCCCGGAGAAGTTCATAATGCGATACCCGCAGTTCTTCGCGTCAAGGGCCATCGTAAAACGCCTTGAGAGCGGCGGGAAGTCCGGCATCATATTCCATACGCAGGGAAGCGGAAAGACCGGTCTATCAGCCTTCTGCGTGCGTATACTGAGGGATTATTATGCGAGGCAGGGCATAACAGCGAAGTTCTATTATGTCGTGGACCGTCTGGAGCTGCTGAACCAGGTGTCAAATGAAATGGCGATCCGTGGGCTGTCCGTCATCAACGTGGACAGCAAAAAGGACTTCGAAAAAGAACTGAACAAGGCATTGTCCACGAACGTAAAAATGGATTCCAATGGCGAGATTACTGTTGTGAACATCCAGAAGTTCGATTCAAAAATGCCGGTCGCAAAGAACGACTATCAGGCAAGGATACAGCGGATATTCTTCATTGACGAAGCGCACCGCAGCTATAAGATGACGGGTGAGTTCTTCAAGAACCTTATGCTCGTGGATAAGGACGCAGTATATATCGCCATGACAGGCACTCCCCTTCTTTCGAAAAAAGAGCGGTCGAACCTGAAATTCGGGGATTATATCCACAGGTATTTTTATGACAAGTCCATTGCGGACGGTTATACGCTCCGCATTAAGAAGGAACAGATCGAGACAGTGGCAAGGGCGGAGATACGGGCCAATCTTGAACTTGACAATCCGGACAGGGATAAGAAAGCCGTTATGGAGTCCCCGGATTATATCAACTGCCTTGGAAAATATATCGCACAGGACTTTGAGTTCTTCCGGTTCACCAACTGCGATAATACCATCGGCGGGATGATCGTCTGCTGCAGCAATCCGCAGGCAAAGAAACTCAAGGAATGGTTCGACAATAACACTGACTTAAAGACGGGTCTTGTCATCTCTGACGAGGACATCCCGGCTGCGTTCAACAAAGCGACCCAGCTCGCGTTCAAGAACACGCTGGAACCGGACCTTCTTATCGTCAATCTCATGCTGACCACGGGTTATGACGTGCGCCGGCTGAAAAAGATGTATCTTCTCCGCAACGCCAAGGAACACAACCTTCTGCAGACTATCAGCCGTGTCAACCGTCCTTATAGGAACCCCAGTGGAAGGACGTATGAGTTCGGCTATATCGTAGATTTCGTGGATATCACCGAGGAATATGATCGTACTATTGCGGCATACCTGAAAGAGCTGGAGGATGATTTCAACGGTGAGACGGATGAAGGCTCGACCCTTACGGGATTGGTCATCGGTCCCGAGGACATCGACAAAAAGTATCAGGCATACAGGAAAGAGCTCGAAGGCATCGCGGATATCACAAACCTTGAAAGGTTCGCATCGTTCCTTACGTTCCTTTCGAAAGATGACCTGTACAGCCTCCGGAAGATACTGAACGGGATCAAGACCTGCCACACGGAATTCCTGCTCTCAAGGTCGGAGGCATTGGCGGCACAGATCGACATAGAGCATATCAAGGGCGCATTGAAAGAAGTACAGCACCGGATAGATTTCGTGAATCTGACAGTACAGCCAACAGACCTTCTCGCCATCATAAGCAACAAGCAGGTGTGCGAGATACTGTATGAATTCTTCAAGGTCAATGTCTCCATCATGGACATGCAGATCGATTCTGATAAATACAAAAATTTCGACAAATCGAAGAAATTCAAAGACATGCAGGACACGGTCAGCGAGATCCAGAAAGAGATCAAGCGGAACAAGAACCGTGGCCAGGCGGAAATGGTAAAGCTGGACGAGCTGCTTAAAAAGATATTCGATTCTCTCCATATCGATAATCTGGAAGAGATCAATGAACAGCTGCGTGAGATCCTTGACAGGATACGTGCCATCAACGAAGAGAATGAGCGTCTGGCTGCCCGATATGATGGGAATTACAGCTTTGTAAAGACCTATCAGGACCTGTGCGAAGTCCATACGGAATATGACAAGGATGACCTTGCGGAGATGCTTGACATCATCTATGCGTCCGTCAGGGACATCAAGGACAGCAACCTGCTTATCCTTCAGGGAAGGGAAATCTTTGCTGCCAGCGTCAAGAAGAACACCACAAAACAGCTCCTGAAATCCGGTCTATACAAGAAACTGAACCTGAAAGACTGGTACACGGACCTGCTGAACGAAGTATATATGAACATGAAGAAATTCTGATAACAAAAAGGAGAATTAGTATGACGAACATTTTGTCAATGGAGAGCAAGATCAAACAGATGATTGACGACCTTAAAGGGCTGTGTTCCCAGAACGGTCTCAGCAATCAGGCTGCCGAGGAGCGGATCATAACCTCTGTCTTTCTCTACAAGTTCCTCAATGACAAATTCATGGCCCATCTGGGCGATTTTGCGAAAGACATCGGGGAAACCGTGGAAGAGGTCTTACGGAACGAGAATGACGAGCTGGACGCCTTCTACGATGCAAATTCAGGTGATGTGTCCTTCGGTTACGAGGATACCATCCAGTACCTGATCAGCCATGTACAGCAGGAGGATTTCTTCAAGCAGTTCGATGATGCCCTTGTCCGTATCAGCAGCAGTGTCCGGAACGAGGCATTTGCCGTGGAGACTGCCGATGGGACAAGAAGACCCCTGTTTGAGCCGATTACGACAGAAGTGGAGCCATCTGCCCGGAACAACTTCGCAAAGGCTATCTTCGGCATTATCAGTCAGGACAAGTTCGATTTCAGCAGTACGGCGGGAAGTACCTTTGACTTCTATTCTGCGATATTCGAGTATCTTATCAAGGACTATAACGTAGCCAGCGGCACTTATGCCGAGTATTTCACGCCACAGGTGATCTCGTCCATCATTGCGAAGTGCCTTGTCGGCATGAGTGACAAGATCGCAGCCGCTGAAGTATACGACTGTGCTGCGGGGTCCGGCAGCTTGATCCTGCATCTGGCGCATGAGCTCGGGCAGGAAGGCGGAATGAACCGTGCGATTGTCTACACACAGGACATCAGTAACAAATCCACGCGTTTCCTGCGCCTGAACCTGATGCTCAACGGTATGAGTGAATCCCTTGGAAATATCATCCAGGGCGATACCCTTTTGAAGCCTGCGCACTATAACGTACCGCACGAACCTACTAGTGGCCTTAAGAAATTCGACTACATAACAATCAATCCCCCCTTCAAACTTGACTTTTCAAGTACACGGGACCAGATCGAGCAGAACTGGCAGGATACCGGTCGTTTCTTCGCAGGCATCCCAAAGATTCCGAATAAAACAAAAGGTTCCATGGCTGTGTACCTTCTCTTTATTCAGCATGTACTGTATTCATTGAAATCCACAGGCAAGGCAGCCATTGTCGTCCCGACCGGATTCCTTACGGCGAAGAGTGGTATCGAAATGACTCTACGGACAAAGATGGTGGATGAACATATGCTGAAAGGCGTCATCTCCATGCCTAGTAACATCTTTGCGAATACGGGTACAAACGTTTCTGTTCTCTTCCTTGACCTTGCTAATAAGTCTGATGACGTTATTCTGATTGATGCTTCCAAACTTGGCAAGAAGGTCAAAGAAGGCAAGAACCAGAGAACAGTATTGCGTGCTGATGAAGTCGAAAGCATCATCAATACGTTCATCAATCGCGAACAAAAGGATGAGTTCTCCGTGATTGTATCCTTTGATGACATTAAAGAAAAGAATTATTCTTTTTCTGCTGGTCAGTATTTTGAGGTGAAGATTGAGTATGTAGATATTACTGCTGAGGAGTTTGAAACAAAGATGAACGAATACAAGACCTCTCTTGCCGAGAAGTTCCAGAAAGGGCATGAACTCGAACAGAGCATCATGGAACAGCTGGGAGGTCTGAAGTATGAATAAATTGAAATTAGGTGAATGTTGTCTCTCTATTTCTGACGGAGATCATATGCCACCGCCAAAATCGATGGAAGGAGTCCCTTTCCTTACAATTTCAAATATCGACACTAACAATCATTTAAATTTTAGCAACACAATGTTTGTACCACAAGAATATTGGGAGAAAATCGATGAAAGGCGAAAAGCTCACGAAGGAGATGTACTCCTTTCTGTTACTGGGTCATATGGCATACCAGTTTATATAGACTTTGAAAAAGATTTTGTTTTTCAAAGACATATCGCAATCTTAAAACCAGATCCAGATATTTTATCCGGAAGGTATTTATATTATCTTCTAAAAAGCCCCTCAACTAAAAAGTTGATAGACAAGCTGGTGACAGGCGCTATACAAAAAACGCTTGGATTGGATATGATTAGAAAGATGTCTTTTGACATTCCTTCGATTCCAGAGCAGAACTATATAACTAATATTTTGTCTCAAATCGATAAATTAATTGATAATAATATTTCCATCTGCTCCGATCTCGAAGCCATAGTGAAGCTCCTATACGACTACTGGTTCGTCCAGTTCGATTTCCCAGATGAGAACGGCAAGCCCTACAAGTCCTCCGGCGGGAAGATGGTGTGGAATGAAGAACTGAAAAGAGAGATTCCGGAGGGGTGGGAAATGAATAGGCTTGGCGATTTGATTAGTTATAGTAGAGGTGTTTCATACACAGGTAATGATATGTGCGATTCTGGAACACCAATTATCAGTCTTGCTTCGATTGATCGTTCAGGCAGATATATTCCTGATGGAATCAAGTATTATAATCAAGAATATCCGTCTTCTAAAGTGTTAAAGCCGTATGATTTGGTGATGGCAAACACTGATATGACACAAGAACGAGCGGTGATGGGTAAGATTATATTTGTACCTGATATTTTTGAAGGCGATATCTTGTCCACACATCATATTACGAAAATCGTGATAGTAGATGAATTGAAATCGTATCTAATGATGACAACTCAAACGGACTGGTTCCATAAGTATATTAAAGGTTTCTCTTCTGGGACTAATGTGTTAGGTATGGATATGGTTGGATTCGAAGATTATATGCTGGTATATCCATCGCATGAAGTTTTAATGCGGTTTGATAGTATTGTCCATGATTATTATGGCAAGATTTTCGAGATTTACAGAGAAAACTTTGAACTTGCATCTCTTCGTGATTTCCTTCTGCCTATGCTGATGAACGGGCAAGTATCTATAAAAGACATTAGGTAAGTAAAGAAAGGATTGAACAGATATGGCTGATATAAAGTACACTATTATGAAAGAAATCGGGGTTCTATCAGAAGGATCCAAAGGATGGCGAAAGGAATTGAACCTGATTTCTTGGAATAACGGTAATCCAAAGTATGATATCAGGGACTGGGCACCGGATCACGAAAAGATGGGGAAAGGCATTACCCTGACGGAAGCCGAAGCTAAAGTATTGAAAGGCATGCTCCAGAAAGAGATCTAAGCCGGAAAGGAATTGTTTATGGGTAAGGAACTCTTCACTAATATTCCAAGCAAAGTCGGTGATCTAATCAACGACGTAAAAAATGGCAGGATAGGGCTGCCGGACTTACAGCGTCCCTTCGTCTGGAGAGATAATAAAGTCCGCGAACTGCTGGACTCCATGCTCAAGGGATTCCCAATAGGTTACATCATGCTTTGGGAATCCCCAGCAAATTATGATCGGACGAGCCGTATCGGCGATAATGAAAAGGTCTACAAGACACCGGATGACCTTGTCATTGACGGTCAGCAGAGGCTGACTGCCCTTCTGGCTGCGATGGAAGGAATACAGATCAAAGACAAGAACTATAAAAAGAGATATATCAAGATATCCTTTAATCCACTGACACGGGATTTCAAGGTATGGTCGCAGGCATACGAACGAAGCGCTGAATACATCAGTGCGGTCAGCGAAGTATATGACGCCGATAAGACACATACTGTCACAAAGTTCCGCCGGCAGTATATCAAGAACGTGAATGCCGCCAGAGATAAAATCGGTGAACCTCATCTCACAGAAGATGAGGAGATAACAATTGAAGACAGCATCAATGCGCTCCTTGACCTCAAAGTATATTCTCTGCCGACACTACGGATCAGTGCTCAGGCTGATGAACAGGATGTGTCTGACATCTTTGTTCGAGTCAATTCCGGAGGCCAGAAGCTTACTGAGAAGAACTTCATTGAGACCCTTCTTGCCGTATTTGATAACAGCGTACATGAAGAAATCAATAAGTTCTGCGAAGAATCACGTATCCCGGTCGATGGTACTGCCTATAACCATATTTTGAAAGTAGATCCGGTCCACCTTATCCGTGTAGCTGTCGGGTATGGCTATCACCGCGCAAGACTTAAATACGCATATCAGCTGATGCGCGGCAAGGATTTGAAAACAGGTATTGTAACTGCTGAGACAAGGGATCAGAACCTTAAGACGTTCAAAGATGCCCTGGATGTCGTGACCAATCTGAATAACTGGCATGCTTTCCTGAATCTCTTTGCACAGGCAGGCTATGTGAGTGGTGATTTTGTTGCATCCTCAAATGCTGTCGTGTACTGCTATGTCATGTACCTGATTGGCAAGTATGAGTACAAGGTAAAGACCCCGGAACTGAATAAAGCCATAATTAAATGGATCTACATGTCCACAGTAACATATTTCTATACGAATTCCCCGGAATCCACTGTCGAGGGTCTGTTCGCTGACCTGCGTGACGTGCATTCGGCTGACGAATATGTTAAATACATGGATGACTTCATTGCAAGCCGGTTCACCGATGACTATTTCAATGTAACTCTGCCGAAGGATCTGGTGACATCATCGACGACAAGCCCTACATGGTATGGGTACATCGCCGCAATCAATGTTCTCGGTACACCGATGCTGTTCAGCACGGCTATGGCATCCCAATACCTAGTGCCGGGGGCGAGCGGCACGAAAAACGCGATTGACCGCCATCATATTTTCCCGAAGAATTATCTGACCTCCATTGGATATACCGATGACCGTGACCGCAATCAGATAGCGAACTATACTTACATAGATTATCCGACAAATATTGATATATCAGATGACCCGCCTGTCAAGTATGTCGGTAAATATCGAGCAAAACTTGGTGAAGAGGGGTATAAGCGCACGTGTAGGGAAAATGCTTTGCCTGAGAACTTTGAAACTATGGACTATCCCAAGTTCCTATCCGCAAGAAGGAAACTGATGGCTGAAATCATCCGTAAAGGATATGAGCGTCTATGTATTTAGACGGATGATGTCTTATTTTGAGAACCGTATAAATTTGGCACGAATCATTTTAGAGGGGTTAAGAAATATCGTGAACAACAGATATGAACACCTGTTTTATATGGCAGGAATAGAGGAAATTGAATATGCCAAGAGAACGGAAAGACGCAAAATTGCTGAATATAAAGTTAGACAGGGAAGTACATGAGCAGCTTGAAAAATTCTGTGCAGAGTCTGGTATGACAAAGACGATGGCTACAGAAAAGATACTCTCACAATTCTTTGAGGATTACTTTAAACGTCCCGAGGATTCCCGCAAGTTGTTTCGATGAACACGTACAGAATCAAAACAGTGTATAGGAGATAAGATTGTCAATGATTGAAAGATGATTGGTATGACGCTGGGAGGCTGTTATTGCTTGCTAATAGGGAGCATTGTTGTTGCAAAAAATACCTAATGGAACCCCAGTTATCTCGTAAAGTGGTGTTACCATTCACAGACTTAGCAGCACACCTTACATTACCGTTCTATATTTTCATTGCTAGCCAAAATAAATTCTCAAAAATCGTTATATGCGTATAGATGGGGGAGTCTATGAAGAAGCCTGGAGAAATCGAAGACTTTGAGATTAATAAGCAGTTTACCGACCGGAATGAAGCGAGAAGTCTGTTCTGGCAATGGTATAAAAAGGCAGACGACAACAGGGATGATTTTTTTGTATTGTCTTATTATGGAATAGGCGGGATTGGAAAAAGCAGCCTCATAGACCAGTTGTGCCGAGAAATGGAAGAAAAATCAAAATTATATGTGAAATATGATTTCGAGGATGCTAAGGGATTGGATTCTTACAGCATTCTGATCGATCTGAAACAAAGTATCCGTAATCGTTATGGCAGCCTTTTCCGATTTCCTCTTTTTAATGCCGCCCTACTTATGTTGGCAAAAAAGTCATCTGTAAATTTTGAGAATGATGAATTGGTGAAAAGCGTTGTAGCGGAATCCCCGCATCTTCAGACTATGGTAAACACGCTTTCTCTTATTCCGCTCGTAGGAGGATATCTCCAGAATGCCGTAACCATTATATCCCAGCTTAGTGCCGACGTGGATAATCTGAACATAAAAGCTGAGCTGAAGAAGAAGTATAAACAATACATAGATGCAATGGTTCATCTTGAGGCGGATGAGCTCCGTAAAAAAATGCCTCTGTATTTCTGGACAGATATGTCAGAGAACATGAAAGGCCTTTCCGAGCCATTTGTAATTTTTCTTGATACTTATGAAAAATATATCGACACGTTCAAGGCATCATCGAATGTAGTGTTAGACAGCTGGCTC
>OCTX012235519.1_pt1 | contig 11579 bp, 9 predicted proteins | sample 1539691 | NCBI WGS metagenome assembly OCTX01 (sample SAMN02144231, study PRJEB22623) | gut metagenome | biome: sheep rumen | host: Ovis aries | place: New Zealand | reverse complement strand
GCGCAAACAGCGGATAAAGATCACAGATTACTGCAGGAAATTCTGCGAGAAGAACGATGACATGAGCAGGGCGATCATGGGAAGGATGTTTGCCGGTGTCAGCGAGAAAGAGATCAATACGACTATCCAAACGATCATGAAGATAGAAAACAATATTAAGGAGTAAGGGAAATGAGTGGAATCATCATTTACAAGTCGAAGTACGGTTCGACCAGAAAGTATGCGGAGTGGCTCAAAGAGGCTACAGGCTTTGAGATGGCAGAAGCAGGCAAGATTGGTGAAGTCGCAAAATACGACACAATAATCTACGGAGGCGGTATCTTTGCGGGCGGCATTGCAGGAATATCTTTTCTTAAGAAAAACATCGAAAAGCTTAAGGGAAAGAAGATAGTGGCATTCTGCTGCGGAGCGTTCCCGTTTGATGCGGATTTCATCAAGGAATTAAAAGAACGCAACATGTCAGGTGAACTGTCTGACATACCTCTTTACTACTGCAGGGGCGCTTTTGATCTTGCAAATATGCATTTTACAGATAAAACACTTTGTAAGATGCTGATAAAGTCTATTGAGAAGAAAGCTCCAGGAGAGCGCGATGAGAGGGATGAAGGTTTTCTCGAACTTGCCAGGACTTCATGCGACTGGACTGACAAGTCGTATATCGGTCCGATCCTTGAAGAGTGCAAAACAGCATAAAAATGATAAAAATCCCATACAGGACATAGCTTTAGGCGTAGTTTTCCTTAAAGAAAGTTGATATAATAGCAAGACGATATTTTCCTTATTAATTTACGAGAGAGGGATGACCTATGATTTCTATCAACTTTCCCGGGAAGCTTACCCTTGGAATGAAGATCATTTATGGGATCGTTGCGGTCGGCATTATCGGCACGATTATCGCTGTAATCGCATTCAACCGCAGTTCGTATCTGGCGACTACAATGAGACTTATACGCACTCAGGGCGATGTAAGGATCATTTCAGCTGAAGGCGGTTCGAAGCCTGCTGCCAAGAATAAGAGATTCGAGTCCGGTGACATGCTGGTAACGGGTGTTAGCGACAGCCTTGCATCTGTAAGCCTTGACGACAGCAAAATCGTTACACTTCAGACTGACAGTAAAGCTGAGTTCATTAAGAAGAGCAAGCAGATCGAATTAAAGCTCACAAAGGGAGCTCTGTTTTTCGAAGTGGTTCAGAAGCTTAATGCAGATGAGTCTTTTGAGATCAAGACATCCACACTTACAGCCGGTATCAGAGGAACATCCGGATATATCTATTACGATGAACAGGGCAGGGATTCTATTACTGTTACTGACGGTACAGTAATTATCACTGCGGTAAATCCTGATACAGGTGAGATAAAGTATGCTGAGGTCAAAGGCGGACAGAGACTCACGGTTATCCTCTATAATGACCGCACTACAGACAGCATTGATTTTGAGATAGAAGACCTCAAGGAAGAAGATCTCAATGATTTTATTCTTAAGATGCTCGTCGAAAACGATAAGCTCCTTGATAAGGTCTGCAACGAGACAGGCTGGGACAAGCAGAAGCTTAAAGATCTCTTGAATGCCATCCTTAACACACAGATCGAAGGAACAGAGGTAACTCCTACACCTACAGAAGAAGAGACAGAGCCTGCTGATACATCTGAATCGGAGACGGAGACAGAGACAGAGACAGAAGAAACAAAGAATACGTCTGAATCTTCTGAAGCTACATCGGGAGACACCAAGCCTAAGGCTACAAATACTCCCAAGCCGAAGGCAAACAATACAAATAATAACAACAATAACACCAAGCCGAAGGCTACAAGTACACCTAAGCCTAAGGCTACTACGAAGCCTACTTCCGGTTCTGAATCTTCAGGCGGTTCGTCAAGCGGCGGCGGAGATCCGACAAGCGGTGGTTCATCGAGCGGCGGCGGAGATCCGACAAGCGGTGGCTCCTCTAGCGGTGGCGGCGAACCGACAAGTGGCGGTGGTTCCTCAAGCGGTGGCGGTGAACCGACAAGTGGCGGTGGTTCCTCAAGCGGCGGCGGTGAACCGACAAGTGGAGGCGGCACATCAAGCGGTGGCGGCACATCAAGCGGTGGCGGTAACCCGACAACTGGCGGCGGCAACGGCGGATCTTCAGGCGGAAACAGCGGTTCGGGCAATGATACCAACGCAGACGGCAACAACTGATCTGCAGAAATAGATCCTGTTAAAAGCTTAATAATTGGGGCTTTCTCATAAAGAGAAGGCCCTTTTTACTGCATTTAAAATCATTACAGTTTATAGTGCATATCGCACAAAAACATTACGTTCAATTTAGGTAGAACGCTATCGGCCTTTTTGATACACTGTGCGGGTATGAAAAAATACCGCTCAAAATTACCGTAAAGGAAAGGCGGATTTCATATGGGACTGTTAGACAGAATCAAGTCAATGTCTCTTAAGATGAAGATCATATCTTCAGTCGCTGTTGTTGCGATAATTGTTTCCGTTTTTTTCTTTGTTGTTACACGTAATAGCTACCTCGCTACTACTATGCGGCTTCTCCGCATGGAAGGAACAGTAAATATCGAGGATGCAAGGGGCGGGTCCAAGCCTGTCGCAAGCAATCTGCGTTTCCAATCCGGTGATGCTTTGAGCACCGGTTCTGACGGACTTGCGTCCGTAGGACTTGATGATACCAAGACTGTCACGCTCCAGAATGATAGTAGAGCTGAGTTCCAGAAGAAAGGAAAGCGTCTGGAACTCAAGCTCACAAAAGGAGCTTTATTCTTTAACGTTACTGAAAAGTTAAAGGCTGATGAAACCTTTGAGATAAAGACCTCTACTATGACCGCCGGCATTCGTGGCACGTCCGGCATGATCTACTTCGATAATACCGACGGTGGTAGAGAATCTATTGTCGTAACAGACGGAGTAGTGGAAATATCTGCTACAAATCCTGTAACGGGTGAGACTAAGACCGCAAGAGTAGAAGGCGGTAATAAGATCAAAGTCTATCTGTACAGCGACAGAAGTGAGAACAGCGTTGAATTCGTACCCGCTAAAGTAAGCGAGGAAGATCTGGATGCCTTTGCGCTCAAGAATATTGCAGAGAACGAAGAACTTATTAACAGAGTATCTGCATATACAGGCTGGGACAAAGACAAGTTAAAGAAAGCCCTTAAGGATCTTGATTATGACAAGGATCAGGGTCCGTCCGAGACACCTACGCCGGTGCCGGCCGAGGAGACGACCGAGGAAGTTCAAACTCCAACGCCGACACCGGTAACCTCTCCGACTGTTACAGTGGTTCCGACTATAGAGCCGCCGCCAACAACGGAGCCGTCGAAGGTACCGACAAATACACCGGTTCCAACGCGCAGGCCGTCTAATACTTCTACACCAACTAGTTTGCCTACGTCAACCCCGGAAAGTACGCCGACGTCTACTCCGACGAACACGAGTACTCCGACTCCGACCAATACGAGCACTCCGACGCCCACAAACACTCCTGTTCCGACAGAGATTCCGGGTCCTTCAGTTCCTTCAGGATATACAAGGACAACAGTCTGGGATGTTGATTATCAAGGCGGAAAAGCTTATATCTGCAAACTCAGCAATTCCGGATCTGCAGAGGATTACGGAAACGGCACGCCGACTTACAGAGGTTACTATAACGGTGACTGGTATGACTTAACATATGAAAGTGACTGTGGTGTCTATTATGCAACTGTCTGCAAGGACATTATCATATACAGTGAGAACACGCTGACCTCGTGGGACGGTGAACCGTCGTGGCAGCTTAATGACTACCAGCAACATGTATGGGATGTCACGTATAACGGGGAAACCGTCAGGATCGCCCTGGTAAATGGAGTCTACTATGGCAGCTGGAAGGGTAATTTCCGTGAACTTGTCAGAACCCGCAGCGGGACAAACTACACATACAGGATCAGCGGATCGACTCATGTCTACTATGTAGGCGACAAATAAACAGAATCACTAACATAAAGTAATTTTATACCGGTGCTGACAGGCTTGCTTCGGCATGTCTTGATGATACAAAATCCAAACCCCAGAACGGTAGCGGTGCTGAGTTCCAGAAAATAGGAAAGCAACTGGAACTCAGGCTCGCTATCATCCTTTAAGCCAATCTAATGGCTTCGAAAATCAGGACGTCAGCATAGCAAAAAGAAGAGTGTTTTTTATTATGTTATAATTAAAAAGGCTCATCTAACCACGTAAGTCGGGGAGGTATCTCTATGAGTATTACCGGTAAGTTTAAGAATCTCACACGTGAAAAGAAGATAATTATGGCTGTTTCAGCGGCGGTTGTAGTTGCAGCCGTCGTTATTGTTTGCGTGATCATTTCACGCAATAATTATCTTGCTTCCACAATGAGGCTCCTTCGTGTTGAAGGAACAGTCAGCATTGAGGATTCAAAGGGCGGTACAAAGCCTGTTGCCAGCAATCTGCGTTTCCAGTCCGGAGATGCTTTGAATACCGGCAGTGACGGACTTGCTTCAGTTGGTCTTGATGACAAGAAGATCGTTACGCTGCAGAATGACAGCCGTGCCGAATTCCTGAAGAAGGGCAGACAGTTAGAGCTCAAGCTTACAAAGGGAGCTGTATTCTTTAATGTTACCGAGAAGCTCCAGGCTGATGAGACTTTTGAGATCAAGACATCCACAATGACCGCAGGTATCCGCGGAACATCCGGAATCGTATATTACGATGAGAACGATGAGAACAGAGAATCCCTTATCGTTACTGACGGTGTTGTAGAGATCTCTGCCACAAATAAAAAGACCGGTGTCACCAAGACTGCAAGAGTCGAAGCAGGAGAGAAGGTCAAGGTCTATCTTTTCGATGACAAGGATCCTAATGACAGTGTTCAGTTTGAACTTGATAAGGTACCGCTTGATGAGCTCGGCAATTTTAATTTCGGTGCTCTTGCTGACGACGATGCTCTCATGAAGAGGATCAGTGAACATACCGGCTGGGACAAGGAAAAACTAAAGAAGGTATTAAGAGGTCTGGCAGGCGCTGTTCCCACACCTACTGAGACACCTGCACCGACTCCCGAAGAGGAGACCACGACTTCTCAGGAAGTAACTGATACGCCGACGCCTGAACCTACGGCGCCTCCTACAAATACTCCAAAGCCGACCAGTACACCAAGGCCGACAAATACAACTAAGCCTAAGCCGAAGCCTACCGCGACTACAAAGCCTACATCCGGTAGTTCTGAAGGCTCTTCTGAAGGATCTTCAGAGGGTTCATCCGACGGCTCATCTGACGGTTCTTCAAACGATTCGTCTAATAATTCTTCCAGTGATCCTGCAACAGAAGAACCCGAGGTACCGGGCGATTATCAAAAAGTCATCTGGGGCAGGACTTATAACGGAAAGAAAGTCTATATCGCCGGCATAGACAATGAAGAGTTTATTGTCTGGGTCAATGGTGACTGGATACCCATTTACGCTGAATATGATGACGGCGAAGTGAATATTCTTTACATGGACGAGACCGGAACGGTCTACTATAAGGAGACCGTGAATTAATAAAGGTGATTTTTAGCAAGCACATATATGCATTTGAGTGAACGGACACGAAATATAATCCTTGCAGTACTGCTTGCTACAGCAGTTACATGGTTATGCACGACAAAGCTTTTGCGCAGTGCCGATCTGTGGCTCGAGGATAAGTTGTACCAGCGTGAGGTCTATGTTGATTCCGATATCGTTATTATCGGTATCGATGACAGTGACATTGAAGAGTTCGGACCTTACAGTTCCTGGGACAGATCGGTCATGGCAAGAGCCCTGGAAGTCCTGGGCTCAGATCCTTCAAAGGCTCCTGCTGTAGTGGCTATCGATATCCAGTACTCCGGATATGTTAATGAGGAAGGCGATTTAAGGCTTGCCGAGGCTGCAAAGAAACTTGGCAATGTCGTTACTGCGACGACGGCAAGCTACGGTGTTAAGACGACATTCGGAAGCGGCACGGTAATAATGGAGAATCACTCCGTTCTAGGTTATGAAGAGCCTTACGATGAACTTAAGGCTGTAACTACACAGGGCTGTATCAATACCATGTACGATACTGACGGCGTGCTCCGTCATGCGATCCTTTATATCGAGCCTGAGGAAGGAAAACGTGTTTATTCGATGCAGTTTGAGGCTGCACGGATCTATGCTGAAAAGAACGGCTATACGATCAAGGAGCCTGAGACTGACGCGAGAGGCCACTACTATGTAAGCTATTCCAAGAATCCCGGCGGTTTCTACGATGGCGCGACTTTGAAGGATCTCGTTAACGGCACCTTGAGCCCGGACTACTATGCCGGCAAGATCGTATTGATAGGACCTTATACTCCCGGCCTTCAGGATTCATTTGTTACACCGATCGAGAAGGCTAAGATGATGTATGGCGTTGAGTATCAGGCCAACGTTATCCAGTGCCTTATTGACGGCAACTACAAGCATGAGGCACCTGATTATATCCAGATCGGAATCCTCTGGATCTTAAGTCTGGCGTTCTTTATCTTCTGCAATAACAGAAAACTCAGGATCACTGTTCCTGTCCTTCTTGCAGCAGTGCTTATATCAGTTGGAATAAGCATCTGGTTATTCTCTTTGGGATATATCATTCACGCGCTTTGGAATCCGTTTGCCATTTTCGTTATGTTCGTCATAGCGGTAACAGAGAACTATATCCGCGCAGCTATTGCGAAGCAGAACGTTACCAGGACTTTCGAGAGATATGTAGCTCCCAATGTCGTAAATGAGATATTGAAGGAAGGCACTGAGAGCTTGAAGCTCGGCGGCAAGACGGTAGATATTGCGGTGCTTTTCGTAGACATCAGAGGATTTACGACGATGTCAGAGCGTCTGTCACCTGAGGAAGTCGTATACATCCTTAACCAGTATCTTTCAATGACGAGTGCCTGTGTTGACAGATATCAGGGTACGCTCGACAAGTTCATAGGTGACGCGACCATGGCTTTCTGGGGCGCACCGATCGCAGATGATGATGCGGTATATCACGCATGCATGGCGGCATTAGATATCGTCAAGGGTGCAGATGAACTGTCTGCAAAACTCAAGGCAGATATTAACGAGGAGATCCATGTAGGCGTCGGTGTTAACTACGGACCTGCTGTCGTCGGCAACATGGGTTCCGAGAGACGTATGGACTATACGGCGATCGGTGACACCGTAAATACTTCTGCAAGACTTGAAGCAAATGCGCCGGGCGGCATGGTCTATGTCAGCCGTTCGGTAATCGATAAACTGAACGGCCGTATGAAGTACGAGCCGCTCGAAAAGCCAATCAAACTGAAAGGTAAGGCGGACGGATTTGAGATCTTACGTCTTATCGGACCGGAGGAATAAAGATGCTTACATTTTTGGGCAGAGGTTCTGCATTCGCAGACGAGCATAACAGTGCCTTTTTCATTGAAGACGGCAATCTGATCCTTATCGATTGTCCGATGAGTTCTTTTGAAAAGCTCAACGATATGAATCTCACGCTTTTCGACCACATTTACCTTTTGGTCACACATACACATGGAGATCATGTGAGCGGAATCGGGATGCTCGTTGATCTTCTGCAGTTTTCTGTGAGGACACCTATTACTATCGTCGCACCTTCCAAGGAAGTCGAAGGCGATCTTTTCTATCTCCTCTCAAGGATCGAAGGCTGCAATGAGTCATGGTATGAACTGATCAATACGGAAGATCTTGATGCTGAATGGTTTGTCTGCCCTATCCAGACGTCGCACACCGAAGAACTCGCCGGTAAATGCTTCGGTTACTGCCTTACGGTTGAAGGAAACAGAGTCGTTTACACGGGTGACTCCAATACGCTTGCTCCTTACGAGAAATATATTTCGGACGGTTCATATCTTTACACGGAAGTATCTGCTTATAAGTCACCTGTCCATCTCTACTGCGCTGACATTCACGATAAGATCAAGTCTTACGTTGAGCGCGGAGTTCATGTATATCTGATGCACATGGATGATGAGAAGAGAATAGGTGAGGTCTTAAGCGATACAGGCGCTGAGTTCGCGCCTCTCGAAAAGAGGGCGTTCATGATCCAGGACACCTCAAGACTTCTGGATGGTATCTTTACCATTTCCGACTGCCTTTATAAAGACACATGCATGAATAACAACACGGATCACCATCTGCTGTTCTCTTATCTTACCGAGCTTGGCAAGACGATCGTTGATGCCGACAGGGCAAGCTTCTGGAAGTGGGACAAGAGAAAGAAGCAGCTTTGGACGATGTCTGCTACAGGCGTCGATAAGATCGTTATTCCCGATGACTCCGGTCTCGTCGGCAAGGCTTTGAGAGATAAGGTTACGGTTATTACGAATGATCCCTATAACGATCCTGATTTCAATAACGATGTCGATATCCAGACAGGCTATAAGACCAATTCGGTTCTTGTTCTGCCTGTAGCTGATGTGAACGGCGACTTTATAGGTGCACTGCAGCTCATCAATAAGAATGACGAGAACGGTTTTGATGAAGATGAAGACCCTAAAAGGCTTTCTCTTGCAGCGCTCGTATGCGGCATCGCGTTAGAGTCCGAGACATTCCTTGAAGATTCCCACCATGACAGGCTCACTGGCCTCAGGAACAGAATGGGGTTCTACTACGATTTTGCAAAACGCTTCAAAGAATACATGATCCCTGCATCAGGCAAAACGATGTCAGTCTTTATCTGTGATATCGATAAGTTCAAGACAGTTAATGATACTTACGGACACAATGCCGGAGATGATGTGCTCAAGTTCACATCTAATCTTTTGGAGTCTTTCTGCAGCGAGACAGACAGCGTCTACAGATGGGGCGGCGAGGAATTCGTCATGGTCATGCGCGACACGGATCTTGACGGCGCAGTCAGGAAGGCCGAAGAGATCAGGTTAAAGCTCATGGATTCTGACATCGAAGCTGACGGCAATACGATAAGATGCACCATAAGTTTTGGCTGCGGACTTTTCGATCCTTCAAAGTCTATTGAAGAGAATATAAGCAGGGCAGACGAGAAGCTCTATACCGCGAAAGAGACGGGAAGAAACAAGGTCTGCTGGCAGTAAAATTTATTGTAAATAGAATTTTATTACTGTATTATTTAAGCATTATGAAAAACCTGTGCAATGCACAGGTTTTTCTAAAAGATTAAGGGTAGATCTATAAGGAGGTTGTTTATGGAATTTTGCAAAAATTGCGGCACCGTTCTTGCTTTTGCAGGCATGGTGTGTCCCCGTTGCGGAAATTTCAAAGGTTCAGATGCTGATAATGCAGCAACAGGTAAGATCTCGCTGATCAGGACTTTGGAGAAGTTCAGAGATCTTTTGGGCGAGACGGAAGAATTAAGGGGTATGATCAAACCTCAGAGCGAGTTTCCGATGTCAAATGAACAGAACTATAAGAAGAGATCTTTCATGTATTTCTTCTGGCCATTCTTGGTCGGAGGTATCGGTGCAGGTACTGTCATCTATGTTATTTCAACGCTGATTACAGTATTCTCGGCCTTTGACAGTGCGCAGTATGCGTATTCGTCATCAGATGTGTCATCGCTGTCGTCACGTATGGTAGGTGACGTTTACGGCGGATACTTTGCAGGGGTGATCATTGCTGTAATTATCATCATCGTCGGCACGAAGATCGCAAAGAGAAAAAGAGATGACTTTAACCGTAATTCCGATCTCATGAACCAGATCGCGACAGAGAGATATCAGCAGGGTGTACGCAACCAGAAGATGATCGATATCTATCAGGAGAATCTCAACAGCATGCGCAAGTATGAGAATCTTGTTCCTGAAGAGTTCCAGACATATGACAAGGTCAATCAGATCATTGAACTTCTTAAAGCAGACAAGGCAAATACGATCGAAGAAGCCTGCGCACAGCTGAGCTGATTCAGCAAGACAATTAAAAGCATTATTGTGGGGGCGGTAAACCCCCATAATTATAGTTCCGTTATAAAATTCCGGCGCATTAAAAACTGCACAAAAAGAATCGGGGGAATTGTTCAAACGAATTAGCACTCTCGTGTTGACAGTGCTAATTTCCGGACTATAATCAGAGTTGGAACAAAGGAACGAAGATCAATAGATCAGACCTCCGCTCTAATGCTCGGATAACAACATTCAAAGGAGATGATTATTATGTTGATGTCCGGATTATTTGGAGAAGATTTATTTGATGATTTCTGGGGTTTCCCTACACACGAACTGGCTAACATCGATAAGCGTCTGTATGGCAAGAACGCCCGCCACATGATGGAGACCGACGTTAAAGAGAACGAGAACGATTACGAGCTCGAGATGAACCTTCCGGGCTTTAAGAAAGACCAGATCAGCGTTAAGCTCGAAGACGGTTACATGACTATCAGTGCCTCTAAAGACCACGACCAGGAGAAGAAGGATAAGCAAGGCAGGATTATCCGTCAGGAGAGATACGCAGGTTCCATGCAGCGTAGCTTCTACGTAGGTGAGGGTGTCAAGACGGAGGATGTTAAGGCGAAGTTTGAAGACGGAGTTTTAAAGCTCTTTATCCCGAAGAAAGAACTTAAAGCCCTGCCGGGCAACAACACCATAGCCATTGAGGGCTAAACGGCCGGAAGGAACAATTGCTTAGAGAATTTTAGAGGTTGCCTTATAATATAGAGGCAGCCTCTATTATTTTTGAGGTTTTCGAAATGTTTTACCTGAAAGTGCAACATTTCGGACAGTCCATCTGTATTAATGGCATAAACCAAAACAAAACGGAGATGATCAACATGAAAAACATCACAACAAAGCTTTTAACTCTTGGAATCTCAGCAGTGCTTATCACCGGTTGTCTTACAGCCTGCAAGGTAAACAACAGCGGCAAGATCAAAGTTGATATTAACGGTGAAGAAGTGCTCAACACCGAGATCGGTATCGGCACAGGTTCATGGAAGGTGGCTGAATCTATGGCTGTGACAGAAGAACTTAAGAAATATTTCGATGAAGCTATCAGCAAGCTCGACGGATATAATCACACACCTGTTCTGCTTCTCGGAACCCAGGTGGTTGCAGGAACAAATTACTGCTTCCTCTGCACATCTACCATCCAGGCAAACAACGCAGCAAAAGAAATGAAACTTGCATATATTAACGTTGATCCTTCAGGCAGCGCTAATTTCATTAAAGATACAGTCCTGAAGCTTCCCGGCGTCGGCGAAGTAGGCGAAAAGGTTGGCGGCTGGGCATATGCTGAATCAACAGAGATCACAGCTGATATCAAGAAGGTAATGGAAAAGGCTACAGAAACTCTCACAGGCGCTACATATGAGCCCGTTGCATACATCGGTTCACAGGTAGTTGCAGGAACGAATCATGCAATCCTCTGCAAGAGCACACCTTCTGTAGCAGAGCTCAACGGCGCGACAACATACGTGCTCGTTTATGTCTACGAAGATCTCCAGGGCAAGTGCGAGATCACGGAGACAACAGACGTTGTATTAAGCATTGACTAAAACACACTCCTATTAAGAATACTCCCGAGAAAAAGGGGCTGTCTCAAATGAGCAATGTCATTAAGTTAAGCTGACGTTGAC
>OCTX012149390.1_pt1 | contig 11579 bp, 16 predicted proteins | sample 1539691 | NCBI WGS metagenome assembly OCTX01 (sample SAMN02144231, study PRJEB22623) | gut metagenome | biome: sheep rumen | host: Ovis aries | place: New Zealand | reverse complement strand
CTTTAAGAAGGAATCCCGCCCAGGTTTCCGGCTTAATTCTACGTCCAGCCCTTCAAGGTCTTTGCTTCCGGGAATGATGCTTCCGGCGGGTGTTTCTTGTATAAGGTCTTCCGCCTGGGCGGTTCCCATTATAAGGCTATAACTTCCGCCCGTTCCGGCTTCGTCCGCCCCGTAAATAAGGCTTGCGCTTCGTTGTGCGTCCAGGTCAATTAAAAGGGTGCGTTTCCCTTTATAGGTCAATGCCTGGGCTATTGCCGCCGCCGTGGTGGTTTTGGAAACGCCGCCTTTTTGCGCCGCTATGGTAACAATCATAAGCCCGCCCCCTTCCTTGCTTCGTGTATTTCTTTTAAGGCTTCCGCCTTCGCTTCATCGGAAAAGCCCGCCGCTTCCAGGGCTTCCAAAACGCCACAATCCGGGCATATTTCCGTTTTATCGTCCTTCCGGCTTATTGCGGGCGGTTCCTGGTATTCCTTCCCGCATATAGGGCATTTTTTCATTTCTTCCGTTTCTCCTTTCGTGTTAATGGTAAATTTTGCGGTCTTCGTTTCCGTTACCTTTAAGGAAACAATGCCGGGTTTTGCGCTTGTGGTTTTTTGCTCAATCTTTATCATTCTTCCGCCCCTTTTCAATGTTAAGGTTTGTACCTACTTTTACATTGAAGGGTTTTTATGCCTTCAATGAATCTTTGTAAATACGCCATACGCCGGAAAGTTTCTTCCCGTTTAAGGTTCCGTCCCTTAACCTTGCTTGAATCGTCCGGCGGTGTACGCCCAGCAATTCCGCCGCTTCGTCTACGGTGTAATAATTGCCGTTTGCGGGTTCCTGGGTAATAGTCCCGGAAAGTTCCTTCCGGGGTCTTCCGCCTGGGTGTTTGCCGTTGCTCATATTGCGCCCCCTTCCTTTCGTTGTGGTTACATTGCAAGGGCTTCAAGAAGTTCTAACGCCTTCGCCCGCTTGTTTGCTGGTATCTTTGCCATAAGTTCCGCCGCCTGGGCTTCTTCGTCCTTCTTTGTATCGCCTTTAAAAAGAAAATCCATTATGCGGCGTTCGTCCTTCGCTTCCGCCTTTTCTAATGCGTGGTCATATCTTTGTGTTATGGTTATTGAAGAATGCCGGGCGTGCTTGCTTGCTTCTTCCAGGGAAGCCCCCGCCTTGCGGTCAAGGGTTACGCTTGTATGCCTTAAAGAATGCGCCGTGATCCGGCGGGAATCATAGCCCGCCTTCTTCAATACGGTTTTCATTATCCGGGAAATGCTGGGTTCCGTAAGCCTTCCCCCGCCCGGTTTTGCGTTTGATTTTACGGCGGCAAATAACGGGGCTTCCTTGTCCCTGGTTCCCCTGGTGGTTAAGTAATCGTCCAGGGCTTCCCATAATTCCGGCTCAATCTTCTTGTAATCGTCCTTTTCAAGGTGTCCTTTGCCCCGGATATAAAGGCGGCGTTCCCCGGCGTGGGTTTCAACGTCCCCTATATCCGCCCTTTGAAGTTCGATAATACGGAAGCCGCAAGAAACACAAGCAAGCATTAAGGCATAGTCCCTTTTCCCCGTTTCGGTGCTGGTGTCTATGCTTTCCAATATCCGCAAAACGTCTTCCCTTTCCAGGGAATCCCGCTTAAATTCCTTTATCTTCGTTTTAGGGCTTCGCACGTTCTTTGTAACGTCCTTATATAAGCCCTGGTCTTCCAGGAATGAGAAAAACATTTTTACGCCCCGGAAATAGCGGGCGGCGGTATCGGCGGAAAAGGTTATTGTTTCCCCCGTCTTCCGTGAAGGGTGCGGGGTAAGAAGCCATTGCCTATAAGAAACAATATCTTCCCTTTGCGGGTGCGTTATGCCTTCCGTTACGATCCATTCAAGGAAGCATTTTACCGTTACGTTATAGCCCGCCTGGGTGGTGTCCGCCCGGTCTTTTATCCAGGCTTCCCAGGCTTCCGCAAAACGGCTTGAATTGAAGCCCTGGGCGGTCAACACGGCGTTTTTTGTGGTGGTGGTTAATTCGTTCATATTGTGCCTTCCTTTCCTTCGTTTTCTTGCTGGTGGGCGTGGTGTCCTTGTTCTCATTATCATTATATAGTTTTTATCCGTGTTTGTCTACAATGTTTGAAACACAATGAAAATAATAAATATTAAGGTTTGCGGGTACCTTTGCATAAAAAAAGAAGCCCCCCGGCGCAAAGCACGGGAAGCCCCCTTTTATAAACTTTATTCTTCTTCCGTTACGCCGAAAAACTTATTAAGCATTTCCCCGGCGTTCGGCTTGTCAATCCAGCGGTCATAATATGAAACGGCACTTGTTACGCCTTCCGCTTCCTGGATTTCCGCCTGGTGTCCGTAATAGTATTTCTTATCCCTTCCCAGGTCTACGCCGTTTTCTTCCGCATATCTTAAAGCAATTTGCGTCATTGTGGCGTTATCCTGGTTTCTTGCAAGAATTGCTTCAATATCCCTTCTTTTAAGTTTAATTCCAGCGGTAAATAACTTTGCGTCTTCCGTGATGTCTTCCGGGTGTAAGTTGTCCATATCCCTTAATTTGTCCTGGTAAGCTGCTACAATGCCTTTTGCGCCGGAAATTGCCGCTTCCTTATCCCTTTCAATTTCACGCTTTAATTCCGCCATTTTGGGGCGCACATTCTTTTCCAGGTATTCCCGGCTATATACGCCGCTTTTCTCTTTTTCTTCCAGGGTCTTATATTCCGCAATCTTCTTGTGAAGTTCCACCGTGCTGGTCTTTAAGGTGTTATAAACGTTGTCAATCATATCTTGCATAATTAGTTTTCCTTTCCGGCTTTCAAGCCTTTAACAATATTGATAAGTCCGCACCCGTTAAGATAAAGGGCGCATTTTCCGTTACATTTCTTTCGATAAATAGGGCAATCCCCGCCGCTGGTGTCCTTGTCCGGCGGTGTTTCCTTCATAGACAAGGCGCAAGCCGTGTTCCCATACAAGGCGCATTCCGTCAAGCATTCCGCATTCAAGCCGCCCTTAAAGGGGCAATCCCGCCCGGTACGCCTTCTTGCTTCCCGTTCCTGGGCTTCCTTGCGTTCCCGTTCTTCCCTTTCCTTGTCCCGTCCTGGGTGCGCAAAGGTAAATTCCGGGGCGTATTCTATGCAATTTTGCCCTACTTTTCGATAATAACGCCCGGTTTCGTCCCTTTGCCATTCGCCGCTATTCATTCTTTCGTACCTTCCTTTCCTTCACAATAACGCCGGGCTTCTTCGTCAATCGCCTTTAAGAATAATTCCAGGTCTTCAAGGCTACTTCCGGCAATAACCTTTATAAATTGTGCGTCTTCCCTTTCAAGAAGTTCCCGCATAGGCATTTTTACTTCTTCGCCGGAATCCAGGCGGGCAAGCACTATTAAAGGGTCTTGCTTGTACTTTGCTTCTACTTCTTCCAGGCGTTTTATTATTCCAGCTTTCATTCGTTCGCCCCCTTCCGTTCCCAGGGTAACGGGTACTTGCCCATATCTTCGCCCCGGTCACAAGCCGCCTTCCGTTGTTCCCCTATTCTTTGCAATTCCTGGTATTTCCTTTCACGATCCGCCTTTGCTTCCGGGCTATTGTATTCTTCTACAAAGCCTTGCACTATTTCTTCCACTTCCCGCACCCGTTCCCGGAATTGTGCTTCCGTCAATGGTTTAGGCTTCTTTTCAATCGGAATATGAAGGCTTCCCATAACATAGCCATGTACGGTTTCAAAGGCTTCCCGTTCCGTTCCCAGGTAATCACAATAGGCGGCCTTTTCTTCGTCCGTTAATTCGTCATAATATGCCCCCTGGGCTATAAGTTCCGCTATCCTTCCCAGGTATTCCCCGGCGTGGGTTCTTGCCTGGGCTTTCTTCAAGCGGTTTTTAAGGCTTGCAAGTGCCATTCTTTGCCCCCTTCCTTCCCGGTAAAAGGGAAGTTCTTTTCTTCCTTCCGGCAATCGCATTTTTCTCCGGGGTCAAGGTGCGCCCCGCATTCTTTGCATACCGTGTAATAAGTTCTTTTTGCTGGTGTCATAGTGTCCCTTCCTTTATAGGTTTTCGCTCATTGCCTGGGCTTCTTCTATCGCTTCCAGGCGTTCTATAATGTCCGTTGCTTCCGTGAATTTTGCCCCGTATTGAAGCACGGAAACGGCACAATTTGCCCTTGTTTGTTTAGGGGCTTCCGTGTCCTTCATTATTTCCGTTAAGGTATCAATTGCCCCGCAAAGGTTCCCTTGAAGTTTCGCCGTTGCAGTCTTCAATATGTCCCCCTTCGCCTGGGAATATAACGCTTTAAATTCCGGCTTTTTCATGCGTTCGTATAGTGTCCGGGTGGTGCATTCCAGGGAAGCCGCCGCCCCTTTTATGCTTCCTTCCGCTATAAGTGCCGCTATTATTGCTTCATTGGTAAGGCGTTTTCTTGCCATTGTTTAACCTTCTTCCGCCGTTGCCGCCTGGGCTTTCTTTTCCCAATAACGGCGGGTTGCGGCTTTTACTTTGTCCGGGTTTTCCTTCGCCCAGCGTCTTTTATAAGCGTTGCGGGCTTCCCTTGCGGCTTCGCTCATTTCCTTTTTCGGCTTCTTTGCTTCCGTCATGTTTAACCTTCCTTTTCTACGGCTTTAATTCGCCGTTGTAGTTCTTTCATACCCTCGCCCCTTCCTTTGCCTTTAAGCGGGATTCCTGGGCTTCCTGGTATGCTTCCGCTTCTTCCCTGGTGTTGAAATACCGGGTTCCGGCGTGAACAAGGCACGATCCGCCGTCTTTCGGTATATAGTGCGTTACGCAATAGGGCTTTCCAGGCTTTCCCAGGTCTTCCGGGTTTCGTACCTTCCTTAATTCGTAATGTTCCTTATACATCGGCTTCCCCTTCTTCCCCGGACTTGCGTTTCATAATGCCGTTTATTGTGAGTTCTTCCACAATAGCCGCCGCAAGCATTCCCAGGGGCGTTAATTCCCCGGCTTCGTCTTCCCGCCCTTCCAGGCTTCGCACGGCTTCAATAATTGCCTTGCAATCTTCCGGGCGTGCTTCCCGTACTTCCTTCAAAAAGTCCCTTTCAATTCCGTTTGCTTTCATTGTTCTTTACCGTCCTTTCTTTGCTGGTGTTTGTGGTGGTTTTGGTGTTTAAAACATAAATACAATATCTTGTATTTTTTATGTTTCTTATTCTCATTATATAGCAAATAAAACAATGAACACAAGGAAAATACCGTGCATTTATAGTGTAATAAATATTTGCGGTGTTTTTGGTGTCACTGGTGTTTAATGTATAGGTATATTCAAACCTTAACATTGAAACGGCACCCCGGCGGCGGTCTTCCCTGGTGTCCTTTTCCTTTTTACGCCCCTTCCTGGGCTATGGTTTTCTATGGTTTTCTTCATTCATTGCCGCTTTTCGCAGCTTTTTGCCGGGTGAAATACCTTTCTTTTTTTTTCCAGGGAATCCGCCGAAAAGAAGGAAAGTTCCCGGCATAGCACCCCTAAAACGTATTCAAAACGTTCCTTTTCGTCCCTTTTCCATATTCCAGGAAAACAAGCCTTCTATTTTGCCTTCTACGGCGTTTTTCGTGCCTGGGTGGTATAAAACACCCTATAAAAAGAAAAGCCCGTAACGGGGCTTCCTGGGGCTTCTACGGGCATATTGCGTTTTTAAGGCATAAAAAAGGGCGGTTCCCGTGAAGGTTCCGCCCGTTTCCTGGTGCTATTCTGTTTTAATCTTCAAAGGGTGCTTTCCCCTGGTAAGTTGTCCAGCCGCCGCCCGTGAATGCTTCCGGCTTGTACTTCAATTCTACTTGTTTAAAGGTACTATGCTTTCCGTCAAAAATAAGATTTGCCCGGCGTTCCGCTTCCGTGAATCGGCTTTTTAATACCTTCAAGCAAACTTCATTACATACGGCGGGAATGTCCCTTCCTTCTTCATACGCTTCCTTTTTTAGGCGGCGTATTGTTTCCAGGTCATAAGGTGCCTTCCCGGTTTTTTCGTTGCCGTTCTTGTCTTCGTAAGTGTATTCATATTCCCGGCGGTCTTCAATTGCCGTATATGCAAGCCCTAACATAACGTCCCCGGAATATTCAATTGCGCTTGTGTCCCTTCCGCTTTCCATTTCAACGGTTCCGCTTTTATTGCTTGCCCTATTATTTGCGATAATCACGAAAACAACGGTATTTTCACGCTTCGCAAAGTCCTTTAATTTGAATATAACGCCCTTCATTCCTTCTATTGCGTCCCGTTCCCCGGAATCCACTAATTGAAGGTAATCTATGCAAATAAGCGGGGCGGGCTTCCCCTGGGCTTTAAGCCTTGCCGTTTCGGTTTCCATAGCCGTTAAAATGGAATCTATGCCATTCGTTACGCCTTCCGGGTTATATATGAAGTGCGGGGCAATGTCCGCCTTATACCGTGCCGCCGCCTGGGTTATTGCTTCCCTTTGTTCGTCCGTCCAGGCATAGCCCCGTAATACTTCCAGGGCGGAAAAGTCCTTCCCTTCGTACTTGTAAGCAAGGCGGGAAATACTTCTTGCAAGCAATTGTTCCCGGCTCATTTCCAGGTTTATATATAAAACATCTTGCCCCGCCTGGGCTATGTTCTCAAAGATCCATTGCGCAAGGGCGGTTTTTCCCATTGCGGGCGGTGCGCCCAGGGTTACAAGGGTTTTGCGGATAAAGCCGCCTTCTAATGCCCGGTCAATGTCTTTTATTCCCGTTTCTATCGGTTCAAAGGTGCGGGCTTCCTTGTCCGTTACCGATAAAAGAAAATCTTCAAGCATTCCTTCCCCGGTGCGCTTCCGCAATTCCGCTTCCCGTTCTTCGTCCCGTCCGGCTTTCATTTCCTGGGCTTTCCCTTGAAGGTAAGCAATAACCTTTCCCAGGCGTTCCGGGTCTTTCGTGAAGGCTTCGTTTCCGTCCTTCGCTTCGCCGTATATCTTCGCCGGGTCAATGCTTAACACTTCCAGCCCCGCCGCCTTCATATCCGCCGCAAGTTTCCTTTGTGCTTCCTTCCCTGGGTTGCTTCCGTCTTCCTTGTCCGGGTCATTATCCAGGGCAAGTATAAAAACGGCTTCCGGGTGCTTCTTCGCTTCCGCAAGAAGGGTTCCGGCGTTCGTGGTGGTACCTATTCCCACAACGGCACCCGCCCCCGCCTGGTAAAGGCTTATTGCGTCAAGTTCCCCTTCGCATATAATAGGCGTTTCCGCCCCGTCCAGGGCTTCCAGGTTGAAAAGGTCTTTTTGCCTTCCTTGCACTTGCTTAATATAGTTTGCTTCAATCTCATTTGCGGGCTTGTCGATCCGGCGGGCGGTATAGGTTCCCTTCGTCCTGGGAATGATAATTCTTTTTGTTGTGGGTACCTTTTCCCCCGCCCGTTTATGCTTCCAGGTGCCGCAATAGCCCAGGTTGAAGCGTTCTATTGATTCGTCCGTAATGCCCCGCCCGTGCAAGTATTCCAGGGCTTCCGGGCTTTCCTTCAAGTCCTGGTGCCACTTCCGATAAAATAAGGTATAGTCCGCCGCTTCCGGCTTGTGTTCCTGGTGTTCCGTGTTTTTCTTGTGTTCCTGGTGCGCTGGTGCCGGGGTTCCTTTGTCCAGGGAATAGCCCGCACGTTCAAGGGCTTCCGTTTCTTCGCATTGCCATATAATACGCAATGCCCCTAAAGTGTCTTCCCCTTTGTCCGTAAAGCACCCGTTCGCATAACAGAAAACACGGCGGGAATCCGGGTAAATATGAAGTGCGCCCGTTCCGTTCCTTCCGCTTCCGCTTCCGCATACCGGGCATTTATACATATTCCGCCCCGCCTTCCGGCTCATTTCCAGGGCTACAAAGTCCGTAAGCGGTCTTCCGTTAATGTCTTTTCTTGCGTCTTCACGCTTCATTCTTTAAAATACCTTCCTTTCGTGGTAACATGAAAGGGCTTTAATGCCCCTTTGCTGGTGGGTGTTCAAGTGTCCGGCGGTGCGTTCGTGGTGGTTCGTGCCGCCTTTTTTATTGCCTTGTGAAAAGGTACTATCAAACCTTAACATTGAAGCAAGCCCCCCTTTACGGGTGTTGTTTAAGTGCCTATAAAAGGAAAGCTGCTTCCCCTGGGCTTCATTCTTCCAGGCTTCGCCCATATTGTAGCAAAGCCCGCCGCCGGGAAGCGGGCGGGCGTGCGTCCTTAATAATCAATTGATAATCCATTGATTATCTATTATCACAAAACGCCGCCGCCGGAAAAGTGCGAAAAAGCCTTATTTTATGCGGGTTTCCGGGCTTTTAGTTTTTGTCCGTCCGCACCCTAAAATGATTCATATGCACCCTAAAATGATTTGATTGCACCCTAAAATGATTTTCCCGCACCCTAAAATGATTTTTTAAGGGGCTTCCCGGCACAAAATAAAGCGTTCCTTTTTATAGGAAATACAATACCTTGCGCCGGGGCGGTTGCACCCTAAAATGATTTTTTAATTCTTTTTACGTTTCTTCCTGGTGCGTTTCGGTTCTTCCTGGGCTTCCTTTGCTTCCGTCCGGGCGGCAATGCGGGCAAGTTCCGCATGCTTTACCTTTTCCCATTGCGCCCGGTCTTTTTCCGCCTTCTTGGCAATCCGTACAAAGGTTTCCGCAAAGTCCCCGTTCAAGCCTATTTCAAGGTACCCTTGAAGCCATTTATTTATATTGCTGGTGTCCGTCCCGTAAGGGGTAAGGGTGAAGCCGTATTCCTTCGCTTCCGGCACGTTCCGCAAGGCTTCTTCCGTTTCTTCAACAGCCTTTTCAATCGGTTCAATGATATATTGCCTATACTTTCGGTTATTTACATCTTCCGGGGCGGGCAAGCCCAGGTTTTCCCGTATCGCTTCAAGGCTTATTTTAAAGGTTCCCTTCGCCTTTATTGCCTGGGTGTTTTGCCGGGCAAGGAAGAAAATATACCGTACAAGGGAAAAGGCGTTATTGCTCAAACTGTAAGCAAATCTGGGAAATACAGAAAAATAGTTCGCTATAAATTCCATATTGAATTTATCATTTACTGATAATTTTACAAATCCGCGCCCGTTTTCCAGGTGGTAATGATAGAACAATACGCCGCCTTCTTCTGTAACGGTTTTCCGTCCTTTTTTTACCGTTCCGGAAATGGTGGTACATTTTTGTTGTGCGAAGAATTCCTTTACGGCACGCCCGGCGTTGCTGGTGTTGCTATACATTCCCAGGTCTACAAGTTCTTGAAGGGAAAAGCCCACTTCAAGCGGGAAGTTTTGGGCGGTCATTTTTTGAAGCGTGAATAACAATACCTTCGTAAAGGTCTTATTCGTCTTGCTTAAATACTTGTCCGCCTGGTCTATTTCTACAATTGCTGTACTTCCGTTTTGCTTGTTCGTCCTGGTGAATCGTACCTTGTCCCCGTATTGTTCCGCCTTTACTACTTCGTGACGGTTCGCCGGGTTCGCTTGCACGATCCGCCCGCCCTTGCTTGAAGAAATAACACGGAAAAGCCAATTAAGGGAATCCCCGTTAGGTATGCTTCCCAGGGGCGCAAGCGTGGTTGATTGTCCCGCCGCCGCTTCCTTTTCAAGTTCCCTTCTTATAACGGGGTCTTCAAGAAGTTCCGTTATAATAGCTGCAATTCCCGCCCCCTGGGTTTCCTTGTCCTTCGTGCGTTCAAAGTATGTTTGAAGTGCCTTTATAATGGAATCGTGGTATTCCTTTTCCAGGCGGCTATATTTTGCGTTGTGGGCTTCGTCCGCTACATCGTAATAAGCCTTCTTCCTTATCCCTTCCGGGAATTGCTTGTGCTTCCCGTCTACAATATCGGAATAAACGGTTACTTCATTTTCCGCAATGCGCCCCTTATACTTCGCCGGAATTTTCCCCGTGCGGGTTATTTCCTTCATTGCTTCGTCCCATTCTTCCGGGGTAAGTTTTGCGGGCGGGGTTTCCCGGTCTAATGCTTCCAGTTTGTCCCGGTATTCCCTTATTGCTTCAATGTCTTTGCTTGTTATGTCCGCCGGAAAGGAAGAAGCCTTCTTTTTATCGGTGTTCATGGTGTCCTTTCCCCTTTCAATCGTTTAATTCGTCCAGGGAAGCCAATATTTCCGGGTGCTTGTCCATTTCTTCCTTTACAAGCCTTTGCAATTCCGCCGTAATGGTGCTTCTTCGCTGGTAAGCAAGTTCATTAAGGAAGCGTCCATATTCGCCGGGCATTCTTGCCGTGAAGCGGTATTCCTTCGGTGCTTCCTTCCTGGGGTCAAGGCGGTTATATTGCCTTGTGCTTGTGGTGGTTTCGGTGTTTTTGGTGTCCGTGGTGTCCTGGGTGCTTGCCGCCCCTATTGGGCTATACCTCGCCTTGTCCTTCGCCGTGAAGTCTGTTTTTACCTTTGCCATAGTTATTTATCCTTCCTTTCGTTTAATAGTCCTATTTCTTCGCACAATGTAAGGTAATCAATAGCCGGGTTGCACTTCGCATTATAGGAATAAAGGCTTTCCCGGCACGCCTGGGCTTCTTGAAGGGCTATTGCCCGCCTTATCCGTGTTTCCGCAAAGGGTAAGCCCATTTCCCGGCATTGTTCCCGTATAAGGTCTTCATATTGCCGTGTAAGGGTTGCCCGTGCCTGGTATTGTGTAAGTACAACGGCGGCAATTCTCAAAGCCGGGTTGCAATACTTCTTTACTTCTTCAATGGTTCCCGTTACCTGGTGAAGCCCTTGTAATGCTTGTGGATCACATAGCAAGGGAATTATTGTTATGTCCGCCGCCGTTAAGGCTTGCACAAGGCACGTTCCCAGCCCCGGCGGGGTATCGCATACAATGCAATCAAACCTTTCCTTTATAGGTTCAATAGCCGCCTTTAAGAAGGAATCCCGCCCAGGTTTCCGGCTTAATTCTACGTCCAGCCCTTCAAGGTCTTTGCTTCCGGGAATGATGCTTCCGGCGGGTGTTTCTTGTATAAGGTCTTCCGCCTGGGCGGTTCCCATTATAAGGCTATAACTTCCGCCCGTTCCGGCTTCGTCCGCCCCGTAAATAAGGCTTGCGCTTCGTTGTGCGTCCAGGTCAATTAAAAGGGTGCGTTTCCCTTTATAGGTCAATGCCTGGGCTATTGCCGCCGCCGTGGTGGTTTTGGAAACGCCGCCTTTTTGCGCCGCTATGGTAACAATCATAAGCCCGCCCCCTTCCTTGCTTCGTGTATTTCTTTTAAGGCTTCCGCCTTCGCTTCATCGGAAAAGCCCGCCGCTTCCAGGGCTTCCAAAACGCCACAATCCGGGCATATTTCCGTTTTATCGTCCTTCCGGCTTATTGCGGGCGGTTCCTGGTATTCCTTCCCGCATATAGGGCATTTTTTCATTTCTTCCGTTTCTCCTTTCGTGTTAATGGTAAATTTTGCGGTCTTCGTTTCCGTTACCTTTAAGGAAACAATGCCGGGTTTTGCGCTTGTGGTTTTTTGCTCAATCTTTATCATTCTTCCGCCCCTTTTCAATGTTAAGGTTTGTACCTACTTTTACATTGAAGGGTTTTTATGCCTTCAATGAATCTTTGTAAATACGCCATACGCCGGAAAGTTTCTTCCCGTTTAAGGTTCCGTCCCTTAACCTTGCTTGAATCGTCCGGCGGTGTACGCCCAGCAATTCCGCCGCTTCGTCTACGGTGTAATAATTGC
>OCTX012193352.1_pt1 | contig 11582 bp, 8 predicted proteins | sample 1539691 | NCBI WGS metagenome assembly OCTX01 (sample SAMN02144231, study PRJEB22623) | gut metagenome | biome: sheep rumen | host: Ovis aries | place: New Zealand | reverse complement strand
GTACCATAAAAACACTCTTTAAGGGTGATTTTTTATTTTTATAAAAAAACCTCTCCTGATAGGAGAGAGTTTAGGTGAGATTTATGTCAAATTAGTTAACAGTACCAGTTAAAGTATTTACAACGACTTCATCTCATTCTTCCTTATAAAGAGGAACTTGGATTTCCATTCATGTTTCAATAGTAGCTGGTTTAGTTCAGGCTTGAGCTCTATCTCACTTTACACCTGGTACAGTAGATATAATTTTGTATGTAATTGTAGAAGGCAGAATTACATTTATTACATTTCCTTGATACATTTGTAGATATACATCCAAGTTATCTTTCAAATATCAAACTATATCATCTATTTTTTCTTTTTCGATATCATAAATTTCTCCTGTATCATTTTCCATGAAAGAATATGTGTCTCCAGAATTATAAAGATAAACAGCATTTTGAGTAGCTATTTCAGCTTGTTCTAATATTGCTCCAGAATTGTAAGTAAAAACATTAGATTTTCATGTTACGATGTCTTTTACTTTATATGTGTCATTTGCTCCACCTCTTCACATATGAGTATGAGCAGTTTCAGTTACTTTAAATAATTTTCCATCAATTAATAAAATTGATCATTTTTTAACATCTGATGTAGTAATTTTAACCATGAGATATAATTTATAGCATATAAAAACTGAATTTACTTATAGAAAAAATCCATAAAATAGCAAGCTAAAAATATAAATCTAATAAATTTAGTTGCTTGACTTTTTATACAAAAAACATAATAATCTATTTATATATTTTTATCACTACAAAATATTACTATGGCAGACAATCTAAATTCTATCAATTCTAGTGAACAAAATCAACACAAATGATGACTTTTGGAGAGAATTAGAAATTCTGGTAGAAAGGTATTAGCGCCAGTTATAGCTGCCGGATCAATATCGTTTTGATGACTTCCTGCTGCTACTGTGCCTGTAACTGCCGTAACAGCCACTAGTATACTAACTGCATGTAGTAGTGATGAACCAGAAAACCCAAGAGATACTGTAGCACCTACTGTAAATGTGAGCCAGCATGATGTAGATATCTCATGATGAAAACAGATTCGTGTTAGCTGAAATCAGCTTTATATATGAGATATTTTAGTAGCATCATGGACAGATAATGTAACAAAGAATTGTAAAGTAGAACTATCACTGAATTGAAAAACAATATCATCATGAACTACTGTTAGTGAGGAATGATATTTAACTGTAAAAGTATCGGATGATGCAGGAAATACAAAGACTATAGATATCAAATTAAATGTTATACAAAATGCACCAAGCATTGCCGTAAATAAATATGATGTTAATGTTTTTTGATGAGTAACTGTGAATGTAAGTAATAATCAATTATTATTTTGAAATGAAGTGGTTGCTACACGAACTGATGAAGATTTGTGAAGCTGTCAGTATAAACTTAATTTTAATTGACATGAAATAAAAGCTTGAGATGTAATAAATGAATCATGAAAATTTACTTTGAGCGTAACTAATAAGTTATGAAAATCATCTATTGTAGAGATAAATATTACTAATGATGCAATTTATGGATTAGAGAACCTTAGACAAGCATTGTTAAAAGTAGATCAAGAAATCAACTTATTAAATTGATTAACATTTGCAGATGGAGCGGAACTTATAAAAACTGAAGTAGAAATGGATGGAAAGCGTAGTGTGATTGCAGATCCATCACATTATGTTCCAGAATATCCATGAGTGTGCGATATAATATTTACTGTTAAATGAAAAAATGGTAATAGTGTAGAATGTAGGGTAGACAATCTAGCTATAAATGCTTTGGATTATAATGCACCAACTATTAATACTGCAAATATGATAAATAGTCATTATTCCTGGTATAATAACTTACAATCTTCAACTAAACAGTTTATATATCCGCACTTGCTTGCATCTTATGCCGCATGTAATTGGTCTAAACAGGATAATAGGGTACATGTTATTGTGTGAGAAACGGCGAACACAAGTGATATAGAAAATATATCAAATTTTTCTGCTTCTGACGCAACGGAGCATGCATATGAATGATATTATCGTATTAGAGCTTTTTCTCCGTATGCCTCCATAAAGGCATGTTTTTCTTGGAATAAATTGGAAGAATATGTAAATAACCATCCAAATGATTTTTTTGTAGTTAGCTGTGCTGCGGATATTGTGGGCGGAAATAGTTGGAGTCAATTAAATAGTTCTAATGGAAACTCTTTAAGAAGGTTGTTAAATAAGGAAAATGTTATAATTAGTGTAGCAAATGGTAATAGAACAGCGACACATCGAAAAACTTATAATGAAACAATTCAAAATGGTGATGATTATAATTCGTGATCGATTAATAGTACAAAAAATAATAAAATTACTGTAGTGTGATATAATACGAGTGGGTATAATAATTTCTTTTCTCCTGAATCTACCAATGCATGATTGATTAGTGAAATGCCAGTTTGATATAAAATAGGGAAATGAAATATAGTAATGCCTATGGCTGCAATAGTTGGGTGAAGTAATTTGGAAAGTACATCAACAGCTTCATCTTTTCCTACAGCAGTAACGAGCGGTATATTATGAAATGCAATATCTATCGTAATGTCTAATCATCCTGGAATTACAGCTGAAGATGCTATGACTATTATAGTTAATAATTATCTGAACGAGCAGAAATTTCAATATAAAGATGATGGTACAAATTATAATTTAGTAGATGGGTGAGAGCGGTATTTTGTAGATATGCAAAAATTATTAGAAAATGAATTACTGCAATCAAAAGCTATAGATAATATGCAATTTAATTCAAATTTAGTTAAATTGCCTAGTGGTAAATGAATTTGTTATGTAGGTAAATGAATCCAATTTGAATTTAATTGAAAAAAATATGATACGACATTAGCTAGTCAATCTATTTTAAATCAAGCTCTCAAATCTTGAAATGTAACATGGTATCGAAATAAAGATATGTTTAAAAAATATTGATGAACTAATTCCGTTCAGTTTGATACATATGTAGTGGATAAACAATGAAATAAAATTCCAAATTTAAGTAAGAGTATAACTAAAAGTGTAATATAAAAAAGTAGACTAGAATGTTTTCTAATCTACTTTATGTGATTTTTTTGTTTTTTCGATTTAGTTCATTCGGTTTAATTCATTACAAGCTGAATTAAAGTTTATAGGGAAACAGTAAGGGAATCCATTTTTTGCACAATGATGACAACTCCTTTTTATACAATTTTGATGTGTATCGTCTTCCCATTCGTAACCATTATCGCTATCACATCGAACGCATGTCTTTTCAATTTCTCGGTAAGTACAAGTTCGTTCTACTTTATGGCCGGTTATGTTTTTTATATTTGATGAACTAAAAGGATCTCGGCATTCCCCAGCTTTTTCTTTACAAATATCGTTAATACGTTGACAATATAATTCTCATGTATCTGGATCTAATTTTGGATAAGCACTTTCTTTGTCACATATATAAGCACATTTGTGTCCAGATGCAACTTCTTCGCCTGTGTAGAGTGTTCTTTTTGTGTATCATGTAAGATTTTGATTACTTCATGATATGAGTATTGCAAGTCCCGGTTCTTCTCCTATACATGTATAATTTAGGCATCATGATAGAATTTCACCTTTATTCATTACATCACCAGAGCATTCAACTGCATTTCCATCATCAGTCTGACAAGACCAGTGCACTTTTTCTTTCTTATCCATAAAGAAAGCTCATGTTCATTTTGCAACTTGTCACATTTTACAGAGTCATGATCATTCAAATGAGATTTTACCATCATCACATACTCTTTTTACTTCACTATTTTCACCACATTCTGGTTTTACAGTTGAGTCACAGACACTTATACATCTACCTTTTCCTAGCATAGAATTTCGTCACGATCCATTACAGCTACATAGACACATCTGGCTACCAGCATTTTTTATTTTCAGTATTCATCAACCTTTTCATGTTCCACATTGGATGTTCTCATCTATATCTTTACTAGAAACAATAAGGGGTCATCATATAGTTAGTTTAGCAAATTTGTGTGCTTTATTGCTGTTAATTACCATTCCACTACCTGCCATAATTACAAATAGATTATCTCCGGTTAAAGCTTCTGTGGTACTACCATCTGTCCACAAAAAAGAATTATTTGCTTCTACTTTAGAATTTGTTCATAAAGCTGCGGAATAATCACCTTTTACATATCCACTTTTTCATACTACAGTAGATTGTGAACCTTCTAATCTATTATCGGATCATAAAATAACTGAATTATTTCAACTTAATAATGTGTTATCTTTTCATCAAACGATTGCTGAATAATTTCAGTTTTTTATTTTATTTCATTCTCATCATAAAATTACATTATATTCATCATTAATTAAATTTCCTGATCATCCAATTATCACGTTTGTACCCTCTCATTCAATTTTATTTTTTATTCATCACAGAATGCTAGAAAAATCACCGGAAATAATATTTTCGTCGCTTCATGTCCTAGATAGTATAAAGTTTTTTGTTTCTATTTTCACAGAACCATCACCAATTTGCTCCAAAAATGCTGAATCGTTCGATCAGGTAGAAATGAATTGCACTTTCTCCATATATTGAGCAGCATTATTTAGATCTACATATAATTGTCTTTGGGCCATAGATACGGCTACTAGTCATAGTCCAAGTACTGTAAAAACCAATGATAAATTTAACAATCCTGATTTCGAAATTTTCATATCTTTTTGTTTAAAATATGTAAAATACATTCTATACTCAAATTATATTCAAAAAAAAAATCCTGTCAAATTTTGAAGGACATTTTCATGTAAAATCCTAGACAAACTATATAGTTATTATCCTATACTATTTTCCATCTCCATTTGTATTAGATGATTGAGTTCTCAGGCATACTCTAAAGGTAGTTCCTTGGTAATAGATGAAAGGAATCCATTTACAATCATTGCCATGGCCTTTTCTTCTGTAAGTCATCTACTCATTAGATAAAAAAGCTGATTTTCATCAATTTTTCATGCGGTTGCTTCATGAGAAACTGTTGCATCATTGGTTTTAATTTGAATAGAGGGAATTGTATCTGAGATAGAAATTTCATCTAAAAGTAAAGCATCACAACGTGTGGAAGCTACAGCATTTTTTGCTGTTTTTTGGATTTGAACGAGTCCACGGTATGTGTTCACACCTCATGATTTGGAGATAGATTTGGAAATCGTATTTGACGAGGTATTTTTTCATATATGAATGACTTTAGTTCATACATCTTGATGTTGATTTGTGGATGCAACTACCAATGAAAGGTTATCAGATGTAGAATTATCTCATTTCAAAATTGAACAAGGATAAAGCATTGTGGCTCATGAGCCTAAATTTCATCCAATTCGTTCCATATGAGAATTTTCATCAACTAATGCACGTTTTGTATTCAGATTAAATGTATTTAATGACCAATTTTCGACTGATGTGTAACGCATCGATGAATTTTTTCATATGAAAATTTCTACACATCATGCATGAAGCGAGCGTTTATCATATTTTGGTGCAGAACATCATTCTATATAGCTACAGCTTGTTTCATCTTCAAGAATTATGAGAGTGTGTTCAAATTGTCATCATTCATATGTATTCATACGAAAATATGCTTGTAATGGGTCAGAAATCTGAATTCATTTTGGAATAAAGACAAAAGTTCCTCCACTCCAAACAGCTCCATGAAGTGCAGCAAATTGATGATCAGTGGGAGGAACGAGTTTCATGAAATATTTCTGAACCAAATCTCAATGTTCACGGATAGCAACTGAAATATCATCAAAGATGATTCAGCTTTTTTGTCGCTTTTCTTTGAGTTTATGGTAAACTACTGATGAGTCAAATTGTCATCATACTCATGCTAAAAATTGTTGTTCAGCTTCTGGAATATTTAGACGTTGAAAAATATTTTTGATGTTTTGTGGTACTTTATCTCGAGAGTCTGCAGCTCATGCAAATCATTTTTTTGGTTTGGCATAATAAACTAGATTATTAAAATCTATAGATGAAATATCTGGACCAAAATCAGGTTTTTTTATATTTTGAAAAATTTTGAAAGATTCTAATCTATGATTTAACATTCGCTCTGGTTCTTCTAAATCGAATGATATTTTTTTGATGGTTTCTTCATTTAATCATTTTAGAAAAATATCGTAGAGTACGTTATCAGGATTATCTATAAATGATTGATTATGTATGGATGTCATGTTTAATTCTTGATAAATGTATGTAGATTATAGTAAATATCTCTTTGAAATCAACGTGATGAAAAAATTTTTTTTATAAAAGATTGCTAGACAGGTTATGTCTAGCAATCTTTTTTCTAGGTGTTTCTTATTTTACAAATAATTATATGCTTATGTAATGGTATCAATTATCTTAAATTACAATCACACATACTTGTTGATCAATCATATAAACATCTTACCACATCACCAGCACATGCCTCATGCATGCCCGCCTGACTTTCACAGGCTATTTCACAATTTTGAATATTTTGAGGAGTTCAGAGACAATCCTCATAAATCTCAAAAGTACAAGTTGCGTTTCTTTGAAAATTAGCATGAATTGAACAATTATTTGTTAATCTACTTCCACAATTATTGTTCCATGATTCAAAGTGGTATCCAGCATTTGCTGTTGCTGTTATAATTTTATTTCAAACTTTTACAGTTGATCATTCTATCTGTATATTTGTATTCAAAGGTGCCGTTATACTACCATCACTAATGAATCCGCCCTCATTACCATTAACGCCAAACTGTATTGTGTATGTGTTTTGTTTGATTTCTCATTTTACACAATAATGAACTTTTATATATGATGGAGCTATATTTATTGGTTGTCAACTTCAGACTAATGATGTACTCATGTACTTTATCTCACTAGGTGTAATATTACCCCAATGAGCATTATTGCTTCCTCACTGGGGTCAAACATTTGTATAATAATCAATAGGACCATATCTCGCATCATCTTCATCTCAAAACTTAGCAATCTTACTAAATTTTATTAAATGGTTATGAGCTGGTAATTGGTTAATTTGCAGTTTGATTTCATTATTTGTTGCTCAACCAACACCTCCAATATCGGAAGTCGCTCACATTAAGAATCTTCATTCGTTTGCTAATGGATATTCACTCCGTCATTCAGGGCACTTATCTAGATTAAATGCCATAATGGCACCTTCAGGTATTAAGTTATCTAAATCTCCCATCAAATCATTCCATCATGTAGCTGTAAGAGTATTATTTAGGGCTCCTGTATTATATTTTTGAGTGAACAGTCAATTGTTACTACTTCCTGCTGCATGAACAATAAATACCCCACAAGTCATGAAAAACAGCAAAGCAGACAGGATTGTCCAAATTTTTCATGATTCAAATGTTTTTTTCATTTTTTATTAATGTTTTAAGAGAATAAAATTTTATAGTTACTCCACCCGTTAATTATATTCAAAAAAAAAATCCTGTCAAATTTTATAGGACTTTTTTTGTAACTTTTACATATCCAGTTATAAAAATTTCACAATTAGAAAATTTTATCTATTCTTTGGTTTTTTAAACCAACCATAAGTATTAGTTTTTCATATACTTATGTTTTCTTTTAAACTTCACCAAAATGAGCTCATAGACTCTCACGTTCACTGTTTGATAGTATATCTACTTAAATCTATCTCATTTCATTCAAGCAGCGAAAAATATTTCATAAATTCATTATAATTATGTAAATTTTTGCTAAATGTTACTGGAAACATTTTTGATAATAATTTGATAAATTTCCCATCAATATTATACATTATTGTATTATTTGCTAAATCGATTCTACTTTCAGAAATTTGATTTTTTAGATAAGATATAAGTTCATATTTATATATATCTTGTGCTCATTGTAGTCGTTCTTGTTCTTCTGGTGATAATTTATTCATTCATATAACTTTTACTTGTGATTCAAATATTCATGATAAAAATCAGATTTTTCAATTTAGTTTTTTTATCATTTTCAGGTCTTTTCAAGAAAATTCTAAACTAATTTCTGATTGTGGAAATATTTGAATTAAATCTCAATATGAAGTAGTGATTATAATTTTTTCATCTCTATTTTTGTTTAATGAAGGGTAAGCTATTGTTTCATTCTCTGTTAGGTTTTTTTCAAAATTTGACTGTATATTAAAATCTTCACTTCATTTTAGACCTGTTATTTTGATGTATGCATTCCTTTTGTCCACGGAATTTCATGCTCATAAAACCGAAATTTTATTATCTTTGTTCTCCAAAAATCAACTTATATCCGGCTGTTCTGGATAAAAATAAAACATTCCAGAAATCATAATAAAAAAACTGAATATTCATCAAACTATTTGTAATAGATATCTCCATCTACTTTTTAGTGTTGTTGTCCATCGTATTCACAAAATAATTAATCATAACAAGACAAATAATTGATGAGAAATATTTAATAGTGGACGAAAAAATATATGAAGGAATAAATATACATTACCGTAAATTACAACATTTCTAATAAGATTGTATTTCTTATCCGGTTCATATTCAATAGAATAGTAGTAGAAATAGGAAACACTTAGAATTAAAAGATATAGCCAATATTTAAGAATAAAATCGACAAAAGATTCTTTCATTACAAAAACAACAAATAATCATAATAATATCCATGCAAGTATAAATTGTAATAACTGTATCAATTGTTGTTTTCTCATGTTATATTGACGATAAATTAGTTTATATTTATTCTTTCTATTTGTGTGAATTTAGATAAAAAATCTAATAATTTATTTGGTTCCTTAGTGTTAATTAAAAGGATTTTTTCTTCTGATTTTTCGATATTTTTTTCTTTAAATGAATAATTTTGAACGTAATTAAATCTTTTTATTTCATCAGCCATTCATGATTTTAATATAGCTAATATAATTTTTCTCAATTCTCTGGCAGTTCATCTATATACAAATGTAATATAATCCATCCAATAATAAATTTACAATTTAAAAATCTGATTTTAATGTAGTATTTATTGTTGAAAATTCAAGATAATAAATAATCCTCGCCCTTTATGGACGAGGTGTTCAAATGAATGATATTTTTTTATTTGATAACTTATACTTTGATTAATGGTTGGAATAGATTTTAGATTAATCCATTTTCTGTTAATTCTCTCTTTAATGTGCTACGATCATTTGCGTTAAACATTGCCATTTCAGGTGTGATTTTTTTCATCTTAACTAAGTCGATAAGACTATCTTCTAATAAACACATTCCACTACTTCTATAGGTATACATTACGTTTCTTAATTGGTTCATTTTGTTCTCACGAATTGTATTTTCTACTGCTTTGTTATTTAACAAAATTTCATGGGCTGGCACCATTCATTTTCAATCAGCGACCGTCATCAATTTCTGAACAATTACTGCTGTCAGATTTTCAGAAATTTGATTTTTAATGATTGGTTGTTCATCTTCTGGTACCATTGAAATAATTTTATTTATAGTTTGTTCTGCAGATCTAGAGTGAATTGTGGTCAAAACTAAGTGTCATGTTTCAGCTAACGCTATCGCATTTCTTAAAGATTCAGAATCTCTAGTTTCACCAAACAAAATAACATCAGGTCTTTGTCTCATTGCATATTTCATGGCAGAGGCAAATGAAGTAACATCTTTACCTAATTGTTTTTGTTCAAAAATACATTTTTTTGGTTCAAAAATATATTCAATAGGATCTTCTATTGTAATAATATGAGATGACCTTGTGGTATTAATTTCTTCAATCATTGCTGCGAGTGTTGTAGATTTTCATGATCATGTAGGTCATGCTACAAAGATTATTCAACTCGTTTTTTTTGTTAATGATCTTAAAATTTCAGGTAGTCATAATTCTTGAATTGTTAAAATTTTCTCCTCAAGCAATCTCGCTACAATCATTTTATGTCATCTTTGACGAGAAATATTAACTCTATAACGACGTCCATGTACAGAATATCAAAGATCACAACTAAGATTTTCTTTATATAAAATTTGATCTTCTTGTGTCATAAGAATATTAGATATAGCTTCCAATGTAGTATCTTCCAGTTTTGGGGCTGTCATTACTCTATGAACTTCTCAATAAATTCTAATTGCAGGTTCTTCTCAATATGTAAAATATATGTCGGAACTCTTATTATGAATCATTAATTCGGCAAGATATAACAGGTAAGTTTCAGGATCCATAACATTTCAGTTTGATAAAATAACAGAACCATCTTCCAATGTTCATTTTCCTCCTGGATTATTATTAATTCAATTATTTAAGAGTCCACCAACTCAAGACGTTTCAGAATTTTGTGAGTTACCTTGGTTTTGTTCCTGTGGATTATCGTTTAAAACGCTAGTTAAATCTGCCATTTTTTGTTTTTATTGTTTAAAAGAAAATAAAATTCTTACCCTTATTATAATCAAAAAAAATTTCTATGCAAAAAATTTAAGACTTTTTTCATAAAACTTTTAACTTAGTAAAAATATGTTAAAAAACCTAGATTTTCTACTTGCATTTTTGGTTAAAATTATCTATACTATTATGTACAATACATAGTTTGTATTATTTTAAAATTCACATAAATAATAATGTCTATGCTTATAACTGCGCTCCTCGTAGTGTGAGGGGTAATTGTTTGATGATTGTGATGATTTTTTGGATACAAAAAAACCATGACAGAAAAGGCTCTAAAATTCAAGGAAAGAATGGCTAGAGCAAAAGAAATTGAAGAAGAAATTTTGGAAGAGGCAAAGAAAAAATGAGAAGCACGTATTGTAGAAGCTGAAAAAAAAGCTGAGAAAATTGAGGAACAGAGATTAGCAAAAATGGAAGAGATTCAGAATCGTCTCTTGGACAGAGAAGAAAAAATGGAACAGAGATTAGAAAAACTCGAAGAAGAAAAGAAAAAGGTTCTCGATTTACGTCAGCAGGCAGAAGACTTAGTAAAACAGCAAATGGATAAATTATCTGAAATCTGAAAGCTATCTCCAAAAGAAGCTAAAGAACAAATTTTTGCCATGATTGAAAAAGAACAAGCTTCTGAAATTGAACGTTTTGTAGAAAAGTATAAAACAATCAAAGCTGAAGAAGCTGAAAACGAAGCAGCTAAAATCATTGTACAGTCATTACCAAAATTGGCTACTCAAAATATTGATGAATTTACTACAAAAACTGTGGATTTACCAAATGAAGAATTTAAAGGAAAATTGATCTGAAGGGAATGAAGAAATATCTCATTTTTTGAAAAAACTACATGAGTTGAGTTAATTATTGATGATACTCCGTGATGTGTAAAACTTTCTTCATTTGATCATGAAAAAAGATTTATTGCTGCTCAGACTTTGGAGAAATTGGTGAAAGATGGAAGAATTAATCCTATGTATATTGAAAAAATATACAATCAGGTTGTTGCAGATTTGGAACAAACATTTATAGAGAAGTGAAAAGAGGCATTAAATATTCTGAATCTTCCTATGATGA
>OCTX011885297.1_pt1 | contig 11582 bp, 12 predicted proteins | sample 1539691 | NCBI WGS metagenome assembly OCTX01 (sample SAMN02144231, study PRJEB22623) | gut metagenome | biome: sheep rumen | host: Ovis aries | place: New Zealand | reverse complement strand
CTCCGCAATGTGTTATTATATTACAACCTTATGAGGATTTTAGTAGGAAAGAAGTAGAAAAACTGCTTCCCAAGCTACAAAAAGCATTTGATAAATGGTTATATGGACATTGGGAATTTAAGATAGCTAACCCAATCCGTTTACCCCAGAATGCCTATGTCAAAGAAAGGAATAGATATAGGGTCACTCCAATACTGAATTATGAATCAAAGCAGCTAACTGGATACGAGGTAATAATTGGCTTGACCCATAAGGATATTTGCACAGATATTCATGGCCAGAAATATTATGGAATAGTTGGTATAAGCAGACCACTAAAACAAGTTAGTCTCGTTTCTGACAAGCGACTTAAAAACAAGTCTTTAATGTGGAAACCTATACTCCATGAGTTTATTCATACCTTCTATGGGGCAAAGCATTGTCCCAATGACGACCCAACATGTTTTATGAAGGATGCTAAGGGACATGGAAATTTTGAAATACAAGATAAGTTATGTAATGCATGTAAGAAATAATCCATTTGGAAGATGAAAACAAGCATGATCTTTGCGGATATTGCAAGAAAATCTATGAGGGTGACAATATGGAGAAATCAATAAAAGACCTCTCGAAGGAACAAGGTTACGAATATGTTTGCAAAAATGACATAGAGAATGGTATATGGGGGTATGCGAAGGATGGGAATCAGTATTAGCAGTAATACTTATGTGAACGGCATGAAGGTTCAGGTTCTGTTTTATCTCAGGATAAAGAGGATCGTTCTTTGCTGAAGGGTTATGTGTGACATAGGCGCTCAGTTTTTTGCTGAAGCGCTGGATGCTGTCAACACTGACCTTCTCCAATCCCTTTGACTCCAGGTACATCGCATCAAGTGCTGATCATCCCATAGCAGGCTACATTGAAACGATAGCCCTCCACCTTTCTGACTGCATCCAAGGTGTTGGGGCTGAATCGGAACAATAAATCATGCTGCTGTCAACATTAATCTTGTATAAACCTTCATTTGTCCTTTGAATCATATATTCGTCAGGTGAAGAAAGCTTACTGCTCAAATTTGCTATACACTTGTTAATCTTTGAAATCTTAGGGTTCCTGATAGTTGGATCCAATAGATTTGGGACATTCTCCACTTCTCCACCGAACACACGGTAAATCTGCCCATATTTACGCATGAGTTTTTTACATTTCTCTTCATGCAGTTTCTTCTGTTTGATACTGACTGGCTGATTAAGGTTTAGCCCTCCAGTAAGTGACTCAGCGAGAATCAGGACATAAAGAGCTTTTTCTGATCGAGAGACTTTCAGTTCTTCGTTAATTTCGGGGAACCTTATTTTTTGTTTCATCGTATCAAGCAGTACAATACTCATAGAGTTCTCTTTCATCAGGCATAAATCCATAATTTGCTTATAGACTCCACTGTAAATGAAACGATCATTGCTGTTGTAGATGTTCCTCAATATGGAGTATTCTGCATTCATCATTGAAGTAAAGCGATACATGAACTGCTTTATTTCGCCAAGCATGTCCTGGTCAATGACAATCTTCAAGAAATTTGCAAAGATATTATTCTCAGAAACCGTTTCACCCACTTTCATCAACAAAGAAGGATGGGTATCTGCGAGACAGTTAATGTGTAGTTTCTTGCAAAGTTGCTCCTTACAGAATCCTGATGTTGTCATTGAGGACACCTTTTCTTGAATCCTGACTAGTTCCTTTTCATCCAGATTGGGTGTAAGGAATGTCATAACTTCATTGAATAAGTCAGGAGGAGTGGCTCTATAGGTTTTTGCAATCTGAGGGATATAGGCAAAGTCAAATCCTGCCAGTCTCATTGAATTTTCTATCTGTTGGAAGTTCTTGCTTATAACTTCGTTTATTTCATTGTCATACTTTGACTCTACATATATAACCTGGGAATTCCCCAATTGAAGACCTTGCTGCGGAACTTGAACATGAACCATTTCGGCTTCGTAAGTACCTTCCAGACAATACATCAAAGCAATCATAAGTAAGGCTTCGTCTTTATTGCACATCCCGTCTGCCAAGGTTATCTTTTTGAAAAGTCCCATTAAGTCTTGTTTCTCTTCATCTGGTAAGCAACAAAGGTTGTTAACAGCATCAGAGAATGTGATGAATCTAGCATCGCTTAAGCATTCTTTATTCAAACGATACGCGTCCTTAACGAAACCAAACAGTTCCATTTCACGGCTGTCAATAACCGAATCTGCCTTAATCAGATCCGAAACAATCCTTGCTATAGAAATCTTTTCAATCTTGTTCATATTCTCTGATTTTATGCTATAACTGTCTACAAAATTACATATTTTTTTTGAGATGTTGCAACCTTGCGACAAAAATACATTTTTTTTTTACTATTCAAGGGCAATGTTGTGACAATTTAAAAAGTAGTTGCGCTTCTTTGTAACTTTGCATCGTGAATCATAACTAATCACCCCAAATACAATTACAGATATGGAAGAGACAATTTTAAACGGCGTAGGTAAAAAAATGAGGAACGCCTATTTGAATGGACAGGTTCCTGAAAGTACAATTATCGCCATGTACAAAAAGAACAAGAAGGAAGCGGATTCTTTCTCTGTGTTTGGTTTCAAACAGCGGGAAATTGAGGCTCTGGTAAAAGAGACCCACAACCCACTACTGAAACGGAAGCTCCAAGAGTGTTTGATAACAAAACGCGAAATCTCTACTAAATCTAACGCTCAGAATAAGGTGAGCCTTGCGAAACTAGAAACCTTTAAGAAAGATGCATGTGGAATGGGACTTCGAAAGGTTATCAAGAAGATGAATAAGATAGCCAAGAGAACAAAAGACCCCGAAACAAAACTGTTGCTGCTCCTTCTCGAAACGGAGTACGCCAACCTCTCAGCTAAGCAGCACAAAGGCGATTTAAAGAAGGTGATTTATGAGCGCAAGACCATTTTACTCTATCAGATGGCTTACTATCTCGAAAATCTTGGGTGGAAATATGGCATTAACGACGAAGCAGGAAAAAATGCCTGTTATCTAGTCTATGTCTATTTGCCCAATGATGTGCAGTTAACCTGGCATTGTAATGAATATGACATCTACGAGTGCTATCCTATAATTGATGCAGAGTGGGATGGTCAGGTTTGTATGACTATGGATAAGATTTTATCCTATATAGACAATAAGTATTTTTACAACAAATTAGCAGCATAATATTATGAATCAAGAACAAACATCTGTTTGCGGTTATTTGGAGAATAACGGAACAATTACAAAAATCACTTCCATTGCTGATGTAGAGAAGTGGTTAGGAAACATCCGTAATGGGGATGAAGACATGACCACTAGAATCATGCTCATGGATAGTACTGCCCAAAAGCAACATGAGACAAAGTCGTCCTGGAAAGATGACAACGGTGGAGAGTATGTTCCTATGGGAGGAGGAAAAGGATGCTATCTTAGGAATGGAGTCTATGGTCGGAGAATCTATAAAACAAGCGATTATACAGTGGTAATCGGAGATAATGCGTTTAAAAGTAGCGTGAATCTGGAAACCATTTACGTTTCAGACAAAGTAACAGCAATAGGAGAATACGCATTTCAGAAATGCAATAATCTTGTGGAGGTTCGTTTACCTTTATCATTGAAACTCATCAACACAGGCTGCTTCACTGATTGTACTTCTCTTCGTGAAATAGTAATACCAGAAGGAACCCTTTTTATCGAAAAAGAAGCCTTCAGCAATTGTAATGAACTGCGAAAGATAACACTTCCAGGATCTATAATAGGGATTGGTGATGATGTTTTCTGGTTATGTAAGGAACTTCAAGACATTTATGTGCCAAACTACGCATTTGATAAAATTGCCCAAATGCTACCTGATGACCTGCGTGAAAAGATAAAGGAAATTTAATTGTGTTGATTATGATAAGATATTTTGTTGTAGAGCCGTCTGCACAAGAAAGCAAGGTGGACGAAGTAAAAGATACATATTGGTTTACAACTCCGATTAAAAAAGAGGGCTATAAACATAAATGTATGGCTGAGGTTATGCAGATAAGTCACTGGAGCAGCAAAAGCCTATCCTATTCTGATACATGCTATATAGAAATCTATACCTTCGGAGACATAAAGCCCATATCTATTAACGGATGGGTTTTCTACCCTTCTAAGATTAAGGCCAATTATGCACAAACGCCAAGATTCTGTGGTATGGAACTATGGTTTAAATGTAAGACTCCAGAAGGAAAAGAAATAGAGTGGTACAAGAACGACGGCCATTCTGCATGTCCACATTTAGTTATTAAAGCCTATTTCAAAGAGATTAATCGAATAAGCCAATATAAGACGGAAGAAGAAGCTGAGAAGCACACTTATAATGACCCATATCTGCATGTAAGAAGATAGGTGCAATGTTGCAACAAAAAACATACGATATTTGGAATCGAGACGGCAACGTTTCAGGAACAGCTAAATCTTGGCGAAAGCATTGTACCTTTGCATCATCAAAGTTGAACATTTAAACAATAATAATTATGAGTTACCATTCATTCACAAATGTTTTGGAGTATATTCCCAAAAAGTACGTAGGCCTGAGTAGTAAACAGCAACAAGATCGCCAGGCAGTGTATTCATTCAAAGAAGGCAATTGTCCCTCTTACGCAAGGGAGCAGTTGTTGAACAAGATCAAAGGTATAATTAGTTCAAATCCGTCAGCTTGGGTTGTATGTTTCATCCCGGCATCGACAAAAAGCAAACATCTTAGACGGTACAGCAGCCTCTCTGCCTTTCTGAACAACCATCTGGAATGTCCTGTCTATATTGATGGAATTGACGTTGCATACGACCGCGAGTCTGGTCACATGACTGGCAAGACTGGTAATCCCACCGAGAACATGGAGTTTAACTCTAGTCGATTTGCTGGCAAAAAAGTGGTCTTAGTCGATGACGTAAGAACCAGAGGCGTTACATTTGACCGTACAGCCGACAAACTCGAATCACTAGGAGCAGCAACAGTCTTTGGAGTGTTTCTTGCTCAGACTATCCATCCCAATCTTCCCATAGACACCACGCCCAGATATAGAGGCGGTTACTATGACGAAGTAATCAACGACTTCTTGGCAGAGGAACAGTATCAGGAAGAAATGATGAATGAATTTATGGAGGAAGAACTATACCAGCAGCAGATGGAAGAGGAATTTATGTATGAGATGGGTGAGTATTACTAAGCCCTATGTGGTAGGGTTACAACCTTGCAACAATTTGGAAAGTTGAACGGCTAAAAAAGGAGCAACGTTTCCAGTCTTATACAACCTTCAGTTAATCATCGTATCTTTGCATCATCAAAGTTGAACAAAAAAAAATACAAGTCATGGAGTACCGTTATTATTACACAATGGAGTATTTGCCTACACGTTATGAGGCAAGTAAAAGTGAGTGGAACAACCGCCACGCAGTTTGGAACTTTAAGGATGGTGTATGCAGCAGTTCTGTCCTTAATGATTTGGTAGAGATTATCAACCATATCGTTAGTGGGAGAAAGTCAGACTACGTAATCTGCTTCATCCCAGCATCGACAAGCAGCAAAACAACCAATCGTTTTTCTTCTGTTGCACGTAGATTGACTGAGAGAACTGGTGTTCAATCAACTCTTTCGGCCATCACTAGGACCTCAGACTCCGAGGCCGGACATATTGCAGGAAAAAGTAACAATCCGACCTCTGATTTCTGCTTCAACTCTAGTTTGTTCAGGGGAAAAAGAGTAATTCTCGTTGATGATGTTATCACCCGTGGCCGCACATTCGTTCAAACTGCGGATAAGCTAATAGCTAATGGCGCATCTTCTGTAGAGGGAATGTTTGTCGCAAAGACTGTAAACCCTGGTTGGAATTCAATGGTTGCATGACTTAAAATTTGAGAGATATGATTAAAGAAGGAAAGATCAATTCTGAGGACTTTGAAGCAAAGCGTCATTACGAGCCAGAGTATGACGATTACTATGAGACGGACTACTATGAAGAGGAACAAACCTATGAGCGATATAATGGTTCGTATGCTCAGGATGTAGAAGGTTGGAGCGATCAGGATATTGACGATGTTTTTGACGGAGATCCTGACGCATATTGGAATATTGATTAAAGAATGTTGTAATCTCGCTAATTATGCCGTTTTTAGCAGAAAAATTACTAACTTTGCAACATAAAAACAGATATTGATTATGGCACTGAGTAAAGAACAAATATTAACCCTTACCTGTCTGAAGGAAGTGGACGTTAAGGGAGTTGGCCCACAAAAGATATTTGCTATTGGGGCAGCTATTGATGACCGTGGATTAGAAATCAAGTCGTATGAGGAACTGGCGAAACTCATGTCAGGAATGAAAGAGAAGGCGATTAACAAGGTCACTCTTGCAAATCTGAATGACGCTTATCAGGTAGCTCGTAAGATAATAGATGCAAGCAGTCAGGCAAACATCGGGCTAGTCGGCTACTATGACAACGAGTTTCCTAATGTCCTTAGAAAGACAGTTAATGAAGATGGCAAACTCGACCCGCCATTGCTTCTTTGGTATCGTGGTGACTTCTCCATAACCCAACTTCCTGGCTTCGCAGTCATTGGAACCCGTGAGGCTACTCCAGAGGGGGTTGCTGGTGGTACATATCTGTCTGGGGAGTTTGCAAAAAGGGGATTCAATATCGTATCTGGACTGGCCATCGGTTGTGACACATGCGGTCATAAAGGTGCATTAAAGGTTGGTGGAAAGACTACGGCCATCCTTGCAAATGGACTTGATCACAATTCAATTTACCCACCAGAGAATCAAGATCTGGCAGAAGAGATTGTAGAAAATGGAGGCTTGCTCATTTCAGAATACCGTATCGGAACACCTGTCAATAGATATAGCTTGGTTGCAAGAGACAGGTTGCAGTCAGGCTTGTCGTTGGCTACCTTGGTTGTTCAGACTGGAGAACATGGAGGTACTATGCACGCGGCTACAGCAACATTGCAAGCAGGGAAGCCTCTCTACACCATGCTCTTTAAGGACGATGCTACCAACCAACATGAGAAGTGCCTTGGAAATGCTCTTTTGGTGAAACAGGGAGCGAAGTACATCAAGGGCAATGACAACTTCGACGAGATTAGTGATAGCGTAAAAAACTGGAAACCTATTAAAACTGACCTTTTCGGTTAATATGACCTATGAGAAAGAATATTATTTTTGACCTGGATTTGACTCTTGTCGATACAACCTTGGCAGAGCCGTATAGAAGTAAGAGGGATTGGAACGGAGCTTACTCTGTTCTGCCACAATGCACTGTCTACGAAGGACTGCAAGAGATTTTTGATGTAATTCGTAAGTTTGGTTTCAATACCTGCATTGTCAGTACTTCACCACGAACCTATGTTGAGAAGGTTGTTCAGCAGTTTAATTTGCCAATTAACCATATTGTTGCATATCACGATGCCAAGCCAATTAAGCCACATCCTGCCCCCATGCTGAAAGCTTTGGAAATGTTGGGATGTGATGCCAAAAGTGCAATTTCCTTTGGCGACCGTGTTATTGACATTCAATCTTCTAATGCAGCCGGTATTGAGAGCGTTGCTTGTTTTTGGGGAACAAAAGAAAAAGCAGAGCTTGTTAAGTCTGGCTATACTCATGCAATCGTGAAGCCAAATGAAATATTATCACTAATCCGTTAAGCATATGAAGACATTATGCGGCTTTATAGGATGGATTGTAGGCATGTTCGTTGGATTTATGTTTGTCAATTCCGTACCAGCTCTGGCATTTATTTGTATAATAGGCGGTATTCCTTTGGGCAGATATATTGGTGGACTTATTGAAGAAAGCCAAGAACAAGAAAGAAAAGCAGCCGAACGGCAAAGGACAGAAAGGCTAGCAAGAGAAAGGGAGGAAAACCGAAAAAAGGAAAGACGCAGTCAGGCAACAATCTTATGCCTCAAATATCCAGAAGCTGCAAAGCATTATTTTAAGACCCATTGGGGGCTGAGCAGAAGCTCGATATCACAATACGATATCACGGACGATAAAGTAGACCAGCTCCTCTCCCATTCCGAAAACGACTATAAAAAGCAGGAAGAGCTCCTGAATGCCTCATACAGAGCAAAGATAGAGGCAGAAAGAGCTGCGGAACGTCGTCGAATAGAAGCCAAAAGAGAAGCAGAGAGACAAGCGGCTGAAAGGAAAAGAAGAGAAGAAGAACTTGCACGGAAAAAGGAAGAGGAAGAAAAGAGAAATCTTCCTACTTCTCTTCCAGCCTGTGTTGCGTCCTGGAGTTCACATAGCAATAGTTCTCTGAAACATAAATATTTCTTTGACTATTACCCATACGGATCCTACAAGGATAATGCTTCTGCTTCTATGTGGAACACTTGGAGGACAGTTTGGCATTTCAAAAATGATCCAGACAAGAATGTAACCTCTTATGAACATCGAAGCGCATTGCAGACAGTAACAAATCTAGTAGAGAATGCTCTACGTTCTGCATTTGGAGCAAAGACTGAGTATCTTACTTTAGTGTGTTTAACTGCGTCAACTCAAAGGAAAACAGAATTGAGATATAAGGACTTCGCAGAACAGCTCTGCAAAAACTTGAATATGGACAATGCCTACCCTCACATTCAAGTAATAGAGGGAGGGAGCGCAAAACATGATGGAGGTGACGGCTCTCGCAGAGTTTCTTATGATAGTTATTTTTTTAATGGTAAGTATGTGGTTCTTTTTGATGATGTTCGTACAACTGGTAATAGCTTGGAACAAGAACGTCGAACAATGGAAGAATTAGGAGCAAAAGTTATATGCGCTGTCACTATAGCTCAAACAACCTATTAAATTTTTCATAATATGAGTGAAACTAAAGGATGTTTAGGTTGGATTGCTGCAACGATTGGCTGGTTTGTACTATGGGGCTTATGTATGTCTATTGGCGACGCATATAAGATAAGTCCTTTTGGCGTACTATTTATGATAGTAATAGGAACACTAGTTATTGCTGGCATAGGCATCTATTTCTATACGTCAACTCAAAATAAGATTTACAAAAAGCACAATGACCGAGTTAAACACATTCAAGAAAAATATAGTTTGGCTTATCAGAAATTCATTGATACCAACAGAATAAAAAAAGAAATAGGATCAGGCAAGGTCACGGAATTATCTGAACTGAAAAAGATTAGTTCTCGTGAGGATTCTGTGTGGGAGCAAGAAGAGAAGGCTCTGAGGGCAGAAAGGGAAAAGAAGGATAGAGAATGGAAGATAAAGTGTCAAGCATGGAAAGAAAATGCTGAACGGATAAAGAAGAACTATCCTGATGGCTATGAAGAATGGGCCAAGACAGAGCCAAAGAAATGGCTATACTCTGTTGTTACTGATTCTGCTATTTGTGATGCAGAAGAAAAGATCAAAGCTCTAGACAAACATATCGTAAGTGCTAGATGGGAAAAAGCTCAGTCGGAATTTTCCAGTAGATGTTATGATATATCGAAGTCATTTTTACCTAATTATGGTCGATATATATACAATATACCTTTTACCAAGTATGATGCTGATGGAAAAGAGATACCTGGAACATATAAAGTTTGGCAGTTCTTCTGTAATTCAATGTGCCTTGAAGATTTGGATTACACATATTTCCCTAGCTACAAAGAAATGGCTTCTACTGTACCAGGATTGAGAAATAAATCAAGGTATTATAAGCCTAGTGTTTATATTGAAATCGCCAAGTTTATAAAAGAGGTCGCTGAATATTACTGTAAGGATCAAGATGAAACAATAACTGTTCTATTTAATTACAATAAAGATTGGGATAAAGATGTGCTGAGATTCCATTATAAGCCACTTTTGACAATCCTGTATTCGGAAGAATATAACAGTAGGGTTTCTTGTGATGAAACTATTATTCTTGACGATTACGAAAAGGAAGATGTTGAAAACAGACTTCTTCTTACTGATGATGTTATAGTAATAATAGACATTACCACAGATAATGACGAGTTGAGAAATCTATGTAAAAAAATCATCACTTATGATAAGAAGTCCCATCCTGTCATAACATACATAAGTTTGGTAAAGGCATTTGATAGGGACGAAATGACTTATTTGATAAATAAAGAGAATAAACGCCAAAATCAAATAAAAGAAGAAAGGGAGAAAGAGAAAAAAGCCAAAAAGAATCTAGTAGAAGCTGCATCTTCATGGGACACATTAGCTGGTGGACTTCACTTTTCCTATTTGTTCTACTATTATCCTACTACATGTGATTTCGAAGCAACGGAAGAAGAATGGTCAAACAGATGGATAGTATGGGGTTTTAAGAACACACCAGGCAAGACATCTAAATCAGACCATCAAGAGGCTCTGGAAAAAGCAATACCTATGTTGAAAAATAAATTGTTGACCACATTTGAAGAAGAAAGTCTGAAACACCTTACTTTGGTTTGCATTCCAGCGTCATCACAAGTTAAGACCCAAGCAAGGTATGAAGAGTTTTCAAACAGAATATGTAGCGAATTAGGCATGATTAACGCCTATCCACATATTACCGTTATTGCAGAAAAGGAAGAAAGACGTTCTGGAGGTACAAGCATTGATACAAACAAACTCTCCTTCGATGAAAATTTTTTCAAAGGGAAGTATGTACTATTGTTCGATGATGTCATTACCAGAGGTGACTCTATGAGAACTTTCAAACAGAAGATGGAAAATCTAGGGGCAACTGTCGTAGGTGGATTGTCCCTTGGAAAGACTAAGCATGAGAGGCCAGTTCAAGGAGGCATACCTCAACCTTTCTCTCGACCTGTTTTCCCACCCCAACCTACCCACGAAGATTTAGACAATTTACCATTCTAATATTGATAAGACGATATGATGAGACTAAAAAGATTATAATTCATAATTAAATAGTATGATAATCAAACTTGAAATACCAAAGAGAAAATATAATGGCTCAATGTACGAGTCGCTCTCTAATTACGTATGTAGTAATGTAGGAGAGGTAACATGTATTGATGACATTAAAAGCTATGAGACGTTCTGTTTGAAGGAGCCTAAATGGTCTTATGAATATTCACTGCCAGAGAATGTAACTGGATATGGGATAGTGGAAATGGAAAAAATAATAAAAAAACTCATGATTGAATGGTTTGATGCAAATGGGATGGATTTTCGTGAGTTCTTTGATGACACAACCAGTCATTGTGAATGGATGGTTCGCAACATTCCTGACACATACCCGTATTTATTCCATAATCTTCTTATCGATATCGCTATTGAACAGAATATTATAAAAAATAGAGTAGAATAAATGGGCAACATAAAGATACACAGAGGAGCATTTGACACTAAGTTGGAGTTGCAGCACGCAGCAGTGAAGGCAGGATTCCCTTCGCCTGCTGATGACTATATACATGAGACGCTGGACTTCAACAAGGATTTCATTCGTCATCCTGAGGCTACATTCTATGGAGACATAGACGGTGACAGTATGAAGGATGCTGGTATATATGATGGCGACAGGGTGATAATAGACAGAGCGGTAGAGGCTCATGACGGCTCTATCATAGTGGCTTTCCTG
>OCTX011626017.1_pt1 | contig 11584 bp, 2 predicted proteins | sample 1539691 | NCBI WGS metagenome assembly OCTX01 (sample SAMN02144231, study PRJEB22623) | gut metagenome | biome: sheep rumen | host: Ovis aries | place: New Zealand | reverse complement strand
GGTTAAAATTTTCTTTGCAATTAAAGTTTCAAGTTTTTTCTGCACAAATCTTTTCAAAGGTCTAGCTCCGTAGACTTCGTCATAACCATTATCAATTAAGTATTTTTTTGCATTATCTGTCAACTTCAATTCAATATGTTTGTCTGAAAGCCTTTTTTCCAAATCAACAATTAATAACTCTAAAATTTTTGAAATTTCATTTTTCTTTAAAGGTTTATAAAATACTATTTCATCTAATCTGTTTAAAAATTCTGGTCTGAAGCTTTGTTTTAATAAAGTTTCCACCTTTTGTTTTGCCTCTTCTGAGATTTCTCCATTTTCTTTAATTCCCTCTAAAATATAGTCTGAACCTAAATTTGAAGTTAATATAATAATAGTATTTTTAAAATCAACTGTTCTTCCTTGCGAATCCGTAATTCTTCCATCATCTAATACTTGTAATAAAATATTAAATACATCTGGATGGGCTTTTTCAATCTCATCAAATAGTACAACTGAATATGGTCTTCTTCTTACTGCTTCTGTTAATTGTCCACCTTCTTCATATCCTACATATCCTGGAGGCGCACCTATAAGTCTTGATACAGAAAATTTTTCCATATATTCAGACATATCTATTCTTACAATATTGTGTTCATCATCAAATAAGCTTTCTGCCAAAGATTTTGCAAGTTCCGTTTTTCCAACACCTGTTGGCCCTAAAAACATAAATGAGCCAATTGGTCTTCTTGGATCTGAAATTCCAGCTCTAGAACGAATTATAGCTTCAGAAACTTTTTCTACAGCTTCATCTTGACCTATCACTCTTTTATGAAGTACTTTATCTAAATTAAGTATTTTTTCTTTTTCGCCCTCCATAAGCTTAGTAACAGGTATTCCTGTCCATTTAGAAATGATTTTTGTAATTTCCTCCTCAGTTACTTTATTTCTTAAAAGTCCATCTTCTTTGCTTTTTTCAATTAGTTCTTCCTCTTGTTTAAGTTGTTGTTGCAATTCAGGAAGTTTACCATATCTAAGTTCTGCCACCTTATTTAATTCATAATCTCTTTCAGCCTTTTCTATATTGGCATTTACATTCTCTATTTCTTCTCTTAATTTTTGTACTTTATTAATTGATTGTTTTTCATTGTCCCATTTAGCTTTCATTCCATCAAATTTCGTTTTTAATTCTGATTTTTCCTTTTTAATTTTTTCTAATCTTTTCTTAGAAATATCATCTTTTTCTTTAGAAAGAGCTGTTTCTTCTATTTCTAATTGCATAATTTTTCTAGAAACTTCATCAAGTTCTGTAGGCATAGATTCCATCTCTGTTTTTATCATACTACATGCTTCATCTATTAAGTCTATTGCTTTATCTGGTAAAAATCTATCTGAAATATATCTGTGTGAAAGTGTTGCTGCAGAAATTAAAGCATTGTCTGCAATTTTTACTCCATGGAATACTTCATATCTTTCTTTAAGTCCTCTTAAAATAGTAATAGTATCTTCTACAGTTGGTTCATCAACAAGTACTGGTTGAAAACGTCTTTCTAAAGCTTGATCTTTCTCAATATATTGTCTATATTCATTTAAAGTTGTTGCACCTATACAGTGAAGCTCTCCTCTAGCAAGCATTGGTTTTAGTAAGTTTCCTGCATCCATTGCTCCATCGGTTTTTCCAGCACCTACAATCGTATGAATTTCATCAATAAATAGTATTATTTTTCCTTCACTCTTTTTTATTTCTTGAAGTACAGCTTTAAGTCTTTCTTCAAATTCCCCTCTATATTTTGCTCCTGCAACTAATGAACCCATATCAAGAGAAAAAATTGTACAATCTTTAAGTCCTTCTGGAACATCTCCTCTTACAATTCGTAAAGCTAATCCTTCTGCTATTGCTGTTTTACCAACACCTGGTTCACCTATTAAACATGGATTATTTTTAGTTTTTCTAGATAAAATTCTAATAACATTTCTAATTTCATTATCTCTTCCTATAACAGGGTCTAATTTTTGCTGTCTGGCCATCTCAACTAAATCTTGCCCATATTTTTTAAGTGCATCATAAGTCTCTTCTGGGTTATCTGATGTTACTCTTCTATTTCCTCTAACCTCTGAAAGAGCTTTTAAAAATTCATTTTTTGTAATTCCATATTCTCTAAATATATTTTTTAAATTATTATTGAAATTATCAAATAATGATAGCATTATATGCTCTACAGAAACGTATTCATCTTTCATATTTTTTGCAACCTTTTCTGCATTTGTAATAGCAACATCTAAATCCTGTGAAACATATATATTATTTGCCTGTCTGCCTCCACCTGTTACTTTAGGCTTGTTCAGCACAAGTTTTCTTACTTCGATTTCTATTCTTTCTTCATTTCCTATTTTCTTTATTAGTTCCTTAATTAAGCTATTTTCTTGTTCCAATAATGCTAATAATAAATGTTCTTGTTCGACTTGTGGATTTTGATTTTCTGTTGCTAAACTTTGTGCATCTTGTAATGCTTCTAATGACTTTTGTGTAAATTTTTGTAAATTCATATTACTCAACTCCTTTACATTATAATTCAAAAAAGCACTATTCTGTAGGATTAGAATGCGCCTTTTTTGTTTTTTCAAATATATTATACTACACATTTTTAGCAAAGTCAATAGGAGAGTGCTAATTTTATTTTTAATTATATTTATTGACAAATCAATAAATATATAGTATTATTATCGATATTTACATCTATAGTTTTAGTTTATATCAAATTTTTAAATTCAATTTTTTTAGTTGAAAATTATATCAAACAATGTTATAATAAAGGAGGTAATATGCCTGTAATATCGCATTTTTATGGAATACTTATATATATGTATATGGAATTAGGTAGTCACCACAAAGAACCTCATATACATGTAAAATATAATGAATATGAAATGTCAATAACCCTTGATGGAAAAGTACTAGATGGTAGTTTACCAAAAAAACAAAAGAAATTAGTAGATGCATGGATAGAATTACACAATGATGAATTAAAAGCTGCTTGGTACGCTTTAAATAATGATGGAGAAATTATAAAAATAAAAGGTTTGGAGTGATTTTTATGAGTCCTAAAGCTATAGATGTAAAAGTTTTAAATAATTATACTTTAGAAATTTTATTTGATAATAATGAAAGAAAAATTTTCGATGTAAAACCCTATTTTAAATCTAAACTATTTGAAGAACTAAAAGATCTAAAAAAATTTAATTCCGTTAGAATCGCTGGCTTATCAATTGAATGGGAAAATGGAGCAGACATATGTCCAGATGAATTATATAATAATAGCACTTTTGTATAAAACCCTATTTTAAGAACCTGACCCACCTCACAATCAAAGATTGTGGGTGAGGTCCCCCAGAACCTTGTTGTTATCACAATAAATGATTGTGTTAGTGGCTTCGCCACTTACAAATCATTATATGGATTTTCTATAAAGTGACCGTATCAAAATGTATTTATCATTTTAATACGGTCATTTTAGTTTTTATATTATATTATATTTTATTCTTTAGTTCTTCTCTTTACAACAACTATACATACACCAATTGCTGATAACACTATTGTTGCAATTCCTGCTGTTCTTACTGCTGTCTTAACCCCCGTAGATACAGATATAATAAATTGTGCATCATCTGTATTATCATTCATGTCTTTTTCTTTGAATCCAGCATCATTTTTAGTTTCAACAATATTTACTACGTTTTTCTTAGTTCCAAAGTTTTGGCTTGAATTATCCCATGTTAAAACTACATTATAATTTACACTTTCTCCTGGTTTTATTGTATTTGTTGTAATTGTAGCTTTGTCTTTCTTTATATTCCATCCTTTGTTGTCTTTTTCTAACATACTCATTCCTTTTGGAAGGTTTTCTTCAATCTTTGCGTTTCCTGCTACTTCTCCATCATTTGTTACTTTTATAGTATAAACTACTTTAACATTTGTATCATTTATTTTCTTTCTCTTTACCTCAAATTTTGCAATATCTTTATTTATTTTCTTATTGTTTCCATTTACCTGTATTTCTTTTACTTTTTTGTCTATTGATAAATTAAATATTGCTTTTCTATAATAGTATATTACTTCTGTCGTTTCTTTTGTCATTTTTCCTTCTTTATTCTTTGGTTCTTCTATTAAAATATAATTTTTAATGTCTTTTGCATTTGTTTTATACTCTTCTCCTATGTGTCCCTTTGTTTCTTCTTTTTCTTCTATTTCTTTTCCATCTTCTTTATCTATATATTTTGTAATTACATCTGTTTTTCTCTTGTAATAGTATATTACTTCAATATCTTCTTTTGTCATGTTTCCTTTTGAATTATTTGGATATAATTCTTTTTCTATGTCGTAATTTTCTATTTGTTTTTCTTTTGTTTCATATTTTTCTCCTTCGTGTCCTTCTTTTATTTCTTCTTCTGAAATTTCTTCTCCTGTATCTTTATCAACATATTTTGTTATAACTTTTGCTTTTTGAATGTAATAATAGTTAACTTTTGTTTCTTCTATTTTCATTTTGCCTTTTGCATTTTCTGGATATCTGTCTTTTACTAAATCGTATTTTTCTATACTCTTTTCTTTTGTTTCATAGTTGTCTCCTTCATGTCCTTCTATTATTTCTTCATCTGCTAATTTTTCTCCTGTTATAACATCATAATGATTTACTTTAACTCCTGCTGAATTATGAACATAGTAGTATTTTACTACTTTATCTTCTCTTTCTATCTTGCCTTTTGCATCTTCTGGTACTTTTTCTAATGTATATCCATCAAATGTCTTTTCTTCTGTCTCATAGTCATCTCCTTCGTGTCCATTTATTACTACATTATCTGTTAATTCTTTTCCAGTTATTTTGTCTATATATTTTACTGTTACTTTTCCTTTCTTAATATAGTAATATTTTACTTCAGTATTCTCTATTGTCATTGTTCCTGTTGCATTTTCTGGATATCTTTCTGTAACTAAATCATAGCCTTCTATGTCTTTCTCATGTGTTGTATAACTATCTCCCTCGTGTCCATTTATTTTATCTTGTGTTGCTATTTCTTCATTTGTTTTTACATCTATGTGTTTTACTGTTACTCCTGCTGAGCTATGTGTATAATAGTAAATTACTGTTATTGGTTCTTTTGTCATTTCACCAGTTGCATTTTCTGGCATTCCTGTTAGAGTATAATCTTTAAATGGTAATGTTTCCTCGTTGTTTTCATTATACTCTTTCTTTTCAGTTTGATATTCATCACCCTCATATCCAGTAACTGAAACACTTGGAACAATTTCTTCTCCTGTAATTTTATCTACATATTTTGTATTTACACTTGTTTTGTATTTATAATAGTATTTTACTTCTATTGGGTCTGTTGTCATTGTTCCTGTTGCATTTTCTGGTAGCTTTGTAGTATCTAATTCATATCCTTGGAATTCTTTTGAACTAGTTGTATATTCATCTCCTTCGTTTCCTTGATATGTTACACTATCTAATAACTCATTTGTGAATTCATCTATATGTTTTTCTACAACTCCTGCTGATATTTTAACATAATAGTAGATTACTTCTATTGGTTCAGCTGTCATTGTTCCTTCTTTGTTTGTTGGTTCTTGTACTAATACATAGTTTGTTATATCTTTTGTTTCTGTTGTATATGAATCATTTTCATGACCATTTATCACTTCTTGATCTGCAATCTCTTTATTACTATTCTTGTCTATGTATTTAGCAGTAACTTTTGTTTTCTTTACATAGTAGTAATTAACTGTTATTAATTCTTTTTTCATTTCACCAGTTGCATTTTCTGGATATCTATCTGTTACTAAATCATATCCTTCTATCTCTTTTTCATGAGTTGTGTAGCTGTCTCCCTCTTTTCCTGATTTTGTTTCTTGATCTGCTATACTTAAATTTGTATTTACATCTAAGTGATTTACTACTACACCAGCAGATTCATGTTTGTAATAATAAGTAACTGTTGTTTCCTCTTCTGTAAGATTTCCACTTGTATTTCCACTATCTCTTGTTAATACATAATTTGGAATTTCTTTTGCTGTTGTTGTATATTCATCATCAACTTTACCTGTTCTAGTATCTCTTGTGCTTATTTCTTGATTTGAAATTTCATCTACATATTTTACTACTAAACTTGCATCTTTCTTTGTATAATATAGATTAATTACATTTTGTGAATTATCTAGTCCAATTGTTAAAGTTTCTTTATCACTGCTATCATAGTTATATTTGCTTATTGGCTCAACTTCATTTTCTGCTCTTATTACATCATTAAATGCTTTGTTATTTACTACTTTTGCAGTTTTTAGTACTTTGTTTGTTCCTTTTTCTAAATAGTTAACTGTATAACTTAAATCTGCTCTTTTTACATAATATACTTTGATTATATTATTATCAGGATTTGTAGATATTGTTAATGGTAATCCTTCTGTTTTATCAAATACATATCCTTCTATAACTTTATCTGTGTAGTTTTCAATTTTTTCTCCATAATTTGCTGTATTATTTTCTGTTTTTAAGTTATCTTTTACTCCATCATAATAGTATTCAACTCTATATCCATAATCTTTTAGTTTGTAGTAATATATTACATCTATATTTCCATCAATATATTCTCCACTTGCGTGTTCTGGATTTTCATTTACAAGCTCATAATAATCTGCTGCATTTTCTTCAGGTTTAGTTCCATAAATGTCTCCAACAATTCCTGTCTTTGTAATATTTTCTGCATTTTCTCCATTTTTTAATTTTATTGGAGTTGTTGTTCCTTCTACATAATAATGTACTGTAACTGTTCCTTTTACCTTTTCATTTGTTATATTAATTTTAGCTGTTGTAGTATCTCTCTTTATCTCTATTGTTTTTTCTGTTTCATCTAACTTATATGTGCTTGGAGCTTGTGTTTCTTTTAATGTGTATGTTCCCGCTTCTAAATCAACATCAATTTTACCATTATCATCTGTTGTAAATTCTCCTAAAATATTATTGTCTTTGTTATTTTTTATGCTAAATGTTGCTCCACCTAGTGGTGTTGTTCCATCTTCTGCATATTTTATAAGATTCATACTTCTTAAAACTTTTTTATAATAATATGTAACTTCTACTTCGTCATATTGATATTTACCATTAGCATTTTCTGGTGTTGTAACTAACTCATAATCATCAGCTAATAATTCATTTGATATAGCGGATGTTGTATAATTTTGATTTTCTTGACCATTACTTATAACATCTTCAGCTACATTTCCATTTTTTAATGGTACTTTGTTTTCTGTTCCTTCTATATAATGGTGTACTGTTAATGGAATAGCTTTTGGTACATAATAATATATTACTTCTTGATTTTCATATGTATATGTTCCACTACTATTATTTGGAATTACATATTTTCCAGTCGAATCTTTTTCAAGCTCATATTTGTTTAAATCTGTATGAGGTAATGTTTTATAGCTTTCATCTATTTTACCTTCTAAATTATCATCTTCTGCAACCTTTGTTGTAGAACCTTTTATGTAATGATGTACTGTAACTTTTCCTAATTTTTGGTTTTCTATTGTAAATTCATGTATAGCTCCTTCTGTACCTCTAAATTCAATTTCTCTTGGCTCAGTATTTAGCAAATATCCTTCTGGTGCTTTTATTTCTGTTATCTTGTATTTTCCAAATGGTATTTGTGTTATACCTTTACCATCACTATTTGTTGTAACTTCTGTATGATATAAATCAGAATCACTTAATTCTATATTTATACTGTTTACTGTAAATTTATCATCTCCTGATGATCTACTTGAATTTTTGTAATATCCTAAATGTAAATAATATGGTTTTCCAGCTTGTAATTCTGTTACATAATCTGCAGCTTCTTTTGTTCCAGATATTTTTATAAATTGCCCTTGAGATGAATTAAAAGCTGGTGCAGTTGTATCTTCTTTTATTGTAGCATATCCATAATCATTATTTTCACTTGATACACTTGCATTTACTGTTAATTTATATTTTCCTGTATAGTCTGATAAATCTATTGGAATATATGAATTTGATACAGTATTATCGATTCCTGCATTACTAGATTCATATTTACCTTCTTGATTTACAAAATAGTAATCTCCATTATTTGTTAAAGTTCCTATTATTGAAGTACTTATTGGTGCTTCTCTTTCTTCTATTTGGTCTATTTTAAATTTTGCACCTTCTAGAGCTTGTCCTGATACACTGTCTTTTTTATTAATTGTAATTTTGTTATCTTTTAGAGAATATGTAACTACTATATGTTTGTCTTCTTTCATATTAGTAAATTGTGGCATTGTTAAACTTCCATCTGGACTTGTAGTATATGGATATTCTTTACCATTTAATGTAACTCCAATTATTTCATAGTTTTCATCTGGAGTCATTTTTATTTCTTTTTCACTTGATTCTCCATATTTTACTTTTTCATATGGTTTTGCATCTTCACCAGATATTTCTCCACCTTTTCTATTGTCTATTTCTTTTACATCTGTTGTTATTTTATATTCTTTTATATTATTTTCTACAACTACTTCTTGTTGTTCAGGAACTCCCATTTCTGCATAGATTTTTAATATCATTCCATCAGTGTTACCATTATTATTATTTAGAGATAAATCTTCTTCTAGTTCTAAACTACTTGTCCTAAAATCTCCTCCAACTAAATATCCTCCATCTGACGTCTCTACTACAGAATTAATTTTTTCGCTCTTGTCTCCTCCTATACTTCTTGCCCATTCTGTATCTCCTTCACTGCTGTATTTTATTATCATTCCATCATTGTCTCCATGATTAATGATAGTATTGTTTTCTATATTTATTGTATTTCCTGTAAAATATCCTCCTAAAACAAATCCACCATCTTTAGTAGTTTTTATACTTTTTACATATTGATTGCCATTTCCTTTTATGTCTTTCACCCATTCAACTTGCCCATCTAAATTATATTTTATTATCATTCCATTTGATGATCTTTTACCGCCTATTATGCATCCTCCATTAGTTGTACCTACAATAGAAAGTATTTCTTCGTCTTCAGTTTCTCCGATACTATTTGCCCATTCTATTTCTCCTTTACTATTGTATTTTACTATTATTCCATCTTTGTTCCCATTATTGTTTAAAGTAATATCTTTTCCTAAATTCAAGCTATTAGATTTGAAATATCCACCTACAATGCAGCCACCATCTATTGTTTCTATAACCGAATTAATTACTTCGTCATCATCTCCTCCGATGCTATTTGCCCATTCTGTTTCTCCTTTGCTATTGTATTTTACCAATATCCCATCATTTGAACCTTTATTAATTACAGTTACGTTATTTCCTAAATCTATACTACCTGTCTTATAATATCCTGCTACTAAGTAACCTCCATCAGATGTTTCTATTACAGAATTTATTGTATCAAAACTTTCGCCTCCAATATTTCTTGCCCATTCTGTTTTTCCAGTACTATCATATTTTATTATTATTCCATCAGTATCTCCGTTTGTATTTATAATAACATTATTTCCTAAATCTATTATATTTGATCTAGAATTACCTATTGCTAAATATCCTCCATCTTGAGTTGAAATTACTGAAATTATTTCATTATAAGAACTTCCACCTATACTCTTTGCCCATTCTGCTTTTCCAGTACTATCATATTTTATTACTGTTCCAGTTCTTGTTCCAGATTTAGTAAGTGTTATATCATTTCCTAAATCTATTGTATTACTCAAGAAGACTCCTCCTGCAATGTATCCACCATCTGTAGTTTCTATTACCGAATTAATATAATCATCACTTGTGTTTCCAAATCCTTTTGCCATTCTTACAACAGGATCTGGTACATCTATTTCTTTTAGTTTTATTATCATTCCATCAGCATTTCCATTACTATTTATAATTACATCATTTCCTAAATCAACATTTCTTGAATTAAAGAATCCTCCTATTATATATTCTCCATCTGAAACTGCTGCTATTGATTTAAGTGGTTTGCTAGTTTGTACACTTATTGTTTTTGACATTTTTGCAATACCATCGCTGTTATATTTTATTATTATTCCATCATATTCTGACCCCTTATTAATAACTATATTATTTCCTAAATCTATTGACTTTGAAGAAGCATATTCTATAGCTAAATAATCTCCATCATTTGTTTCAATTACTTTTTGTACCTCTTCTGTAGAACTTCCTCCTATACTCTTTGCCCATTGTGCTATTCCATTTGTACTATATTTAATTAGCATTCCATCATAGTTACCATTATTATTAATAATTACATTATTTCCTAAATCTATACTGCTTGAACTTAACTGTCCTCCTACAAGATAATTTCTATCAGATGTTTCTATTACTGAATTTATTTTTTCAGAAAGATCTTCTCCTATGCTTTTTGCCCATTCTACTTGTTTGTTACTATTGAATTTTATTATCATTCCATCAGTATTACCATTGTTATTTATGGTTATATTATTTCCTAAATCTATACTAGCTGTACTAAACTCTCCTACAGCTAAATACCCTCCATCAGTTGTTTTTATTGCATCATATATATTTTCTGTAGAGTTTCCTCCTATGCTCTTTGCCCATTGAGTTATTCCTTCACTGCTAAATTCAATTATCATTCCATCTGAGCTACCATTATTATTTAAGTTAATACTATTTTCCAAATCTAAACTAGCTGAGTTAAATTGACCTCCTACTAGATATTTTCCTTCAGATGTTTCTACTACTGAATTAATTTTTTCATCTTGACTTCCACCAATTGATTTAGCCCATACTGTTTGTCCTTCACTATTAAATTTAATAATCATACCATCTGTATAAGCAACATTTCCATGATTATTTAAAGTAACTTCATTTCCTAAATCTATATTTGAAGATTTGAAATATCCTACAGCTACATATTCTCCATTTGATGTTTCAATTACAGAACTTATAGTTTCATCTTTAGAGTCTCCAATTTGTCTTGCCCATTCAGCAACTCCATCTGCATTATATTTAATTATCATTCCGTCATTGCTTCCACTGTTGTTTAAAACTATATTATTTCCTAAATCTATGTTTGAAGATTTGAAATATCCTCCTACTAAGTATCCTCCATCTGAAGTACTTATTACAGAATTTATTTGATCTTCTTCGCTTCCTCCAACTGCCTTAGCCCATTCTGCCTGCAAAGCTTTTTTACCTTCTCTTGATTTACCTATACCAAAATTCTTTACTTTATTTTTTATATCATATTTTTCATCTGCTTGTACTTCTACTGCTTTGTATAAACCTTCTGGTAAATCAGCTGTAATTTCTCCTCTCGAATTTGTTGTAACTGTGTAATATTCTTTTCCATTTATTGTTTCTTTTGTACCAATTATTTCGCCTTTACTATTTTTTGCAGGTACTTCTCCTTCGTCAACATTATATATTGCGAATTTAACATTTGGTAAAAGAGCATTTGTCTCTCCATCTTTTTTAATTAATTTAAATGATGGGCTATCTTCTATTGTAAGTTTTACAGTACTTCCATCTACTGTGTAGTTTGATGTTTCATCTGATAATAATTTTAATGTTCCTTC
>OCTX012289926.1_pt1 | contig 11586 bp, 9 predicted proteins | sample 1539691 | NCBI WGS metagenome assembly OCTX01 (sample SAMN02144231, study PRJEB22623) | gut metagenome | biome: sheep rumen | host: Ovis aries | place: New Zealand | reverse complement strand
AGGGAAGCGGAAGCGGCGCACAGCTCGCTTTCGGGAAGATATACATGGCCTGCGGAAGCAGAGGCTTCCCGCAGCACATATTTGATGGCGCAGCGGATCCGGCTGTCACTGTCCGGTGCGATTCCCAGGGCAATGCCGATCCGGTCGGCCGTCCGGAAACCGATCCCTTCCAGATCATCACACAGCCGATAGGGATCCCGGCGGACGATTTCAGGGGTCTGATCCCCGTAAAACCTGCCGATGCGGACCGCCAGCGCGGCGGGAATGCCGTAGGACTGGAGAAAAATCATGGCCTGCCGGGCGCCCTGCTGTTCCTGGTAGCTGGCGGAGATCATGACCATGCGCTTCGGGCCGATGCCGGGAATTTCCGTCAGCCGTTCCGGATGCTCGGAAAGAATGGCCAGGGTTTCCTCACCGAAATGACGCACGATGAGCGCTGCAGTGGATGGACCGATGCCGCGGATCAGACCGCTGCCCAGGTAGCGCTCGATGCCCAGCAGCGTGGTAGGGGTCCGGATTTCACACGAGACGCATTTGAACTGGCGGCCGTAGGTCCGGTGCTCCGTCCATTCGCCGGTGAAGACGGCCTGCTCCCCGGGACTCAGCTCCGGCAGGGTGCCGACGACGGTGATTTCATTTCTCCCGGCCCGGACGGTCAGTACCGTCCAGCCGTTTTCCGCATTACGGAAAACAGTTCCGAGAATTCCGGCTTCCAGCTTTTCCATGGACGTCCTCCCTGCACGAATCTGATCGCGGAAACTACGGCCATTATGCCATAAATCCGGGACGGTTTTCAACGGGAACAACATAAAACGGGGATTGTGTTTCCGACAGGGGTTTGATATAATCATGCAAGCAATGGAAACAGGGAGTGGCGCATATGAATTACATGAGGATTCTGCTGATCTATATGGCCTCGGTGATGTCACTGGCCGTGCAGAGTACCAGTGCGCCCGTCGTAACCCCGGAACCGACTCCGACGGCCATCGTGGCGCAGCAGGAAGAGGAAACGCCGGCAGCGGGAACCGAAGCCCCCGCCGTGACGGAAACCCCTGCCGCCCCGGGCGAAACTCCCGCGCCGGTGCCGGAGATTACCCCGAACAGGAACTATCATAACCTGAAAAAAGGCGATAAGGGAAAGGACGTCAAAGCCCTGCAGGAACGCCTGATTGAGCTGGGTTACCTGCCGGAGGGTTCCGCGGACGGAAGCTACGGCAACCAGACTTATAAAGCGGTGCGTGAATTCCAGTATTACAACGGCCTGAACCGGGACGGCATCGCCGGAGACCGGACGCAGACCTACCTGTTTGAAAATCCGGACGTCAATCCGTACCCGACCGCGACACCCGCACCGACGGATACCCCGGCACCGGAAGATACCGGGACTCCTGAGCCGGTGACCACGCCGGAGGAAATCCCGGAGACGACTCCGACGGCGGAACCGACGGAAGCGCCGACGGAGGAACCTGAGGCAGAACAGACGGAGGAACCAACCGAGGAGCCCACAGAGGAACCGACGGAAGAACCCGCGGAGGAACCCACAGAGGAACCGGCTCCCACCCCCGTACGGACGGCGTCCGCTCCCGTGACCAGCGCGCCGGCGACGAAAGCACCTGTTTCCCGGCCGACCATGTCCGTGGAGGAAATCGATCCGGAGGAACTGCATTTTTCCGAAGCGGCGGGCAGCGTGGCCTTCAATGAAACCGGCGCCCCCCTGTCCTGGCTGGCAATAGAAGACGGGGTTCAGATTCTGCGGAAACCCCGGCTGCAGGTGCTGGAGAAAAAGGTTCGCATCAGCCTGGACGACCTGGCAGCCTGCCTGGAAAGCTGGGTGCTGACGGATGATGGCAACACGGTGGTGCTGGAAGCGGAAGGACATACCCTGGCCCTGCTGAACGAGGCATCGGGCATTGCTGCGACGGTGGACGCCAAGGAGCTGACGGTTACAGATGCGGACTTTGACTTCGGCGAGGGACATTTCATCGACGCGGAATTCCTGGCCGGCGCCCTGAACGGAGAAGCGGTCTGGGAGGAGGAGGAAAACACCCTGATGCTGAAAATTCCCGAGGCAAAATGATACCGGGAATGGACAATCGGGGCAATCTATCGCCGGATCGTCAATTGAAATCGATACCGAGATCCTGTATGATGGGTCATGCTCCGAGGGGAGCAGAAGCAAATGCGTAAAGGAGGTGCTTTGCCGTGAAATCCGTCATGATTCGTCTGAGCCTGGTTGAAAATGTCAACAAGTTCGTCAACGTTGTGTCGCGCTATCCGTTTGAAATGGATTTGCGTGCCGGGCGCCACGTGGTGGACGCCAAATCGATCCTCGGAATCTTTTCCCTGGACCTGAGCCGTCCGATTACGCTGGATATCTACAGTGATGACTGCGATGGACTCCTGGAGGATATTCGTCCCTTTATGGAAGAAGAATAATCCGAACATTGTTCCGAACCATCGACTGCCGCCGCGTGCGGCAGTTTTTTTTCAGACTGCTTCAGGAAAATGGCAAACGTTCGGAAATCGCAGATGGCAGAATAATCAAAAAAGACGAACAATACACGATCAATCCCTTTTCAATATTCGGAATTTGTGATATAATCCATTTTTGGAAAAGTTTTTTCAATGGACTGGAACGAGGAAGCAAGGAGACGATTTCCATGGAAAGAATCCGCAGAAATGAACGCATGAGCGTGATGATGAAGCTGCTGAGCAGTGCGCCGAACCGCATTTTTACCCTGAACAGCTTCTGCGACCTGTTCGGAAGTGCGAAATCCACCATGAGCGAGGATGTGGACCTGCTCCGGGACGTGTGCAGCGCCTTTGACCTGGGTACGGTTGAGACGGTGACCGGTGCGGCCGGCGGCGTCCGGTACCGTCCGGCAGTCAGCCGCAAAAAAGCCAGGGAAACCATCCTGGAACTGTGCGGAAAGCTCAGCGGGACCGAGCGGGTGCTGCCCGGCGGATTCCTTTACTACAGCGATATCCTGAGCACCCCGGACATCGTCAACCGGATGGGGGAAATTATTGCGTCGGAATATGCCGGATGCGAGCCGGATTTTGTGCTGACGATGGAAACCAAGGGGATTCCGGTGGCCTTCGCGACGGCGAACGCCCTGGGCATTCCGCTGGTGATCGCCCGGCACTCCTCCAAGGTGTATGAGGGCTCCGCGGTGAACATCAACTACGTTTCCGGCAGCGGTTCCATCGAAACCATGAGCCTGAGCCGCCGGGCCGTGCGGGAGAACCAGCGGGCGCTGATTGTGGACGACTTCCTGCGGGGCGGGGGAACAGCAAAGGGCATGGTGGACCTGATGCGTGAATTCAACGTTACCGTGGCGGGAATGGCGTTTGTGATGGCCACGGTGACACCGGAGAAAAAACGGATCAGCGGGGAGAAGAGCCTGATGACGCTTTTCGTGACAGAGGATGAACCGGCGGAAGCGCTGGTCCGTCCCGCGGAATGGCTTCTGGAGGATTTGCAAAACCGGGGCTGAATATGATAACATTATTTGTTGAAGTATTCAGAAAGGGGGAGGCTTTGGGTGTATCAGATGAACCCGCCGCAGCCGTCCGTGCCGCCGGAGATACCGCAGGAGAAAAAAAGACTGAGCGTGCCGCAGATCATGCTGATTGTGCTGACGCTCGCTTTTGCCGCATGGTATCTGATCACAACGCTGACGCCGGAACCTGCCCATTTCGCGAAGATCACCGCCGATCAAAACGTTACCCGTTATACAGGGGACTGCCTGATTGTGCGGGACGAAGCGCCTTTTGACGCCGAGGGCCTCAGCAGCGTGGAATACATTGCGGAGGAAGGAACCACGGTTTACCGCGGAGCAATGATCTGCAATGTTTATTCCTCCGGCTTTTCAACCCGGGAAATGACGACGCTGCAGGAATACCGGGACCAGATCAAGGAATACCAGATCAAGCTTCTGAAATCGGAAATCACGACGGACACCTGGATGGAAAAACTGGAGTCCGAGGTCATGACCCGCGCCCGGGAAGAGCGTGAAATCATCGGTGGGACCCGGGGAAACATGGCGAACCAGGAGAAGCTGCTTTCCGCGGCCATCCAGGCCCGGCAGAGCTATCTGCGGGAAAAATACGCGGATGACCAGCGAATGACGCGCCTGTACGACGACGAGCAAAGCCAGCTCCAGCGCATCAGCAGCTGGACAAAACAGTACGTGGCCATGAATGACCAGGCGGTGGTCAGCTTCTATTCCGATGGATATGAATACGGACTGACCACCCAGAACTACGACCAGTTTACACCGGCGCAGGTCCGGGCCATGATCAATGGCCAGAAACCGGAAGGGAACGCCCTGGCCAAAGGGAAAACCACAATTTACCGGATGGTGAAGAACGGCCGGTGGTATGTACTGATGCTGATCCGTGACAGCGGATGGAATCCGACGGAAGGCGCCGTGTATGACCTGAAGCTGGAAAACTTTACAGATACTACGGTCCGGGCCACCGTCATGAGCTTTACCCGGACGGGGGGCGAGCTGGAGGTCTGCCTGAGCGTCAACGACGACGTGACGCCGGTGCTGTATGTGCGGACCTGTACCGGCGTGCTGGGGGACAACGTGACCGGCCTGACCGTACCGTCCCGGGCGATTTACACTCAGGACAACATGCCTGGCGTCGTGGTGGTGGACGGAGACTACGAATGGTTTATTCCGGTCAATATCCTGGACAGGCGGGACGGAATGGTATTCATTGCCGCTATACAGCAGGGCGTTCTGTTTGAAGGACAGACCGTCCGGCTGTTCTGATATAAAGGAGTGGGAACCGACATGAGTCTGACTGATGTGAAAAACAAGCTGCTGAAAAGGTTTTTCCGCGCAGAGGGGGACGCCAGCCGCCGCCCTGACGGGGGGACCAGCTGCTACCGCCCGATCCGGAAAAAGAGCCAGGCGGAAATCCGGGGACAGGAAGAACAGCAGCCCCAGATGACCTATATTCATACAGGCTTTACGGGAATGAATCCACCCGCGACGGGTTACGATACGGGATTCGGCCTGGAGAACTACGGCCGGCAAAGCTACGGGCAGCAGAATTACAGCCAGCAAAGCTACGGGCAGGCGGATTTCGGCCAGCAGGTACCTTATGGCCAGCCGGGGCCTTTCTCCCAGCCGGATTACGGAGCAGCGGAAAACGGCAGGCCGCAAGGCCCGAATCGGCGGAACGGATCCGAAACGGTTTACGGAAGCGGACGGATCCGGACGGAAGGCGCGCCCGCAACGGCGGCGCGGCCGGAGCGCGGATGGTTTCCGGCGCAGGAGGAACAGGCGCCACGCGGCAATATTTCCTATATGCCGGGATATGCACCGGATGCAGGCGCGGCTCCTTTCAACCATGTGGAGCACATCATGATCCTGACAGGGCTGAAGAGCTGCTATGAAGCCATTGAATGCATGAAGAACGGCGAAACGCTGATTGTGGAACTGGACGCCATCGCCAATGAGAATGAGAGCATGCGCTGCCAGGATATGCTGGCCGGTGCTGCCTTTACCCTCGGCTGCAGCGTGCGGATTCTGCAGGGTGCCCGGCTGGTGCTGATCGCGCCGGAGGGAGTCAAGATTCTTCCGGAAGAAAAAGTTACACGGCCGGAAATGGTCCCGCCGGTTTACGCGGCACCGGTGCAGGAGGAGATGCCCCGGCAGCGGGAGCGGCGCAGCGGCCGGAACGCGGACAACTGGAATGCCGCCCGCAGCGGGCAGATGGACAGCTATAATCCCTACACCGGAACCATGCCGGCAGCAGCCGGATCCTATGGAAATTTCGGCGGATACGGATACTGATTAACGGAGGATGAAAGGAGAAAACACCATGGGCAAGATTACAGTCGAGGAAATTTCCCGGAAAGAATTTGCCATTGCAAACAGGGGATATGACCAGAAGGAAGTCGATGATTTCCTGGATGACATCTGCGACGAAATCGAGCGGATGGAAAACGAAATCATGGACCTGCGCCAGAAAACCACGACCGTTCGTCCGGATACCGGAGGCCAGGACGGGATTTCCGCGGAAAAGGAGGAAAGTTTCCGGGAAGTGCTGGCCATGGCGGTGAAGGTGAAGGAAGAAACGCTGCGCCAGGCGAAGGAAGACGCGGAAGCGATCCGTACCCGGGCGGCCACGGAGGCTTCCGAAAAGCTGGACGGGCTGAGCGAGGAACGCAAGGCACTGGAGGCGGAGGTGGCAGCGCTGAAAAAGACGGCCGCGGATTACCGCACGCAGTTTGAGGCGCTGCTGCAGGCACAGCAGGCGGCCCTGGACAAGGCGTCGGATCTGTTCTGAGACCGGTCCGGAGCGGCCGGACGGGGATCCATTCCATATGTTTGGAGGCGTATAGATCATGTTTGGACGCCGCCCTGACGGGAGACGGCTGAAGGATGTTGACCCCATCATTCAGATCACACCGTACCTGATGCCGATGCGCTGCGACGCGCAGGTTTTTCTGCAGCACAACCTGGATTACGAAAAAATGTCCCGCTACATCGTCCGGAAGAGCGGGGAAGGCGAGAAAATCACCTTCATGCAGATCCTGGTGGCGGCTTATGTCCGGGCGGTCAGCCATCATCCGGAAGTGAACCGCTTTATTTTCAACAAGCAGTACTATTCCCGGAACAACTGTTCCGTTTCCTATGCGGTGCTGAAGGATCCCCAGAATCCGGAAAGCCCCGAGACCACGGTGCGGATTCTTTTTGACCTGACGGATACGATTTTCGATGTCCGGGACCGGATGGACCAGGCAGTTCAAACCACGCGCGCCATGACGGACGGGGATTTTGTCATCCGCCTGGCCAAACTGGTGCTGAAGATTCCGGGCCTGACCACGCTGATTGTGGCCATGGCGCGCCTCCTGGACCGATACGGCCTGCTGCCCGGATTCCTGCTGCGGGAGCTGCCGTTCTACAGCGGCCTGTTTGTGACCAATAATGGATCCATCGGCCTGCCGAGCCCGCTTCACCATATCTATAATTTCGGCAACGTGAGCCTGTTTATGGGAATGGGCGGGGTGCAGAAGGAAGCCTTTGTGGAACCGGACGGCAGGACCCGGATGCGCCGGTGGATGCCCCTGGGGATCACGGCGGATGAGCGGGTTTGTTCCGGAGCGCATTACGCGGCTTTCTTTGCCGAGGTGATGCACCTGATTGCTAACCCTGAGGAGCTGGAGGTTCCGCCGGACCAGGTTTCCTTTGACGAGAATGCTGAGTATCATGTTCCCAAGGTGGTAAAAAAGCCGGACTGAGTCCGGCTTTTTCCATGACGGGGTTTATACAAAACTGTCGGGTTGATTGAAGGCGGGGACGAAGTCCCGGTCAGCCGAATCGGGCTCCTGCAGAAAACCGGGAAGGCCCAGCAGAAGCATATGATCCCGGACGCGGATGTATTCCCGGTCGGTGACACGGCGGTCCAGGCCGGGAATCCGGACCTGATTGCAGGGGATATACTGGCGCATGAGGCTGACGGGCGTGTCCGGCGGGAGCTCATCCTTTACCCAGGTCAGGAGTTTCATGCTTTCTCCCGTCAGACCCGGCAGAATCAGGTGGCGGATCAGCACTCCCCGGATGAGAATACCATCCCCGTTATACCGGTTCGGCCCCGCCTGCCGGCACATTTCACGGATGGCGGCGGAGGCTACAGGGAAATAGTCCGCTGCGCCGGCGCACAGCCGGCCGGCCCGGGCAGAATAATGCTTGAGGTCCGGGAGCCATACATCCACGGCGCCTTCCAGCATCCGGAGGGTTTCACAGGTTTCGTAGCCGGAAGTATTCCAGACGATGGGGAGGGGCGGACGCCAGAGATCCAGTGCATCCAGAATCTGGGGCACGAACGGAGTTCCCGTGATGAAGGAAATGGACTGCATGCCCAGATCCGTCAGCCGTTTCAGGGCATCGGAAAGCTCGCGGGGAGTAAAGGACCGCCCGGCTCCGGTATGGGAAATTTCTCCGTTCTGGCAGTAGGCACAGCGAAGCGTGCAGCCGGAAAAAAAGACCGCGCCGGTTCCGCGGGTTCCGGAGACGGGGGGTTCCTCCCAGAGATGCGGCGCGATCCGCGCGATCCGCATTTCCTCCTTCAGCCCGCAGAACCCGGGTTGAACTGCGCGGTCAGCGCGGCACTGCCGGGGACACAGCGTACAGTTCATGCCAGTCCTCCAGTAAATGATGGCTCATTATAGATCCGGACGGGCCAAAAAGCAAACCCGGTTGAGAAGATCGGGTTTTTCCGGTATAATACGGAAATGGGAAATCGATTTTAAACGCAAAGGAGAAGAAGCGTTTTGAATGAAGAAGAACGGCTGAACGAGGAAACCGAACAGCTGAACAAAGAGATAAACCAGAACGGGGCGCAGCCGCGCCGCCGCCGCCGGAGCGAAATGCACCGGCAGGAGGTTTCCGGCCAGACGGCAGAAACCGGCGCAGAACCTGCGGAAGAAGCCGGAAACGGACCGGAACAGATTCCGGTGCGGGTGTCGGAGAACCGGATTCCCCCGGAAGCGCGCCGGATGAGCGCTTCTCCCTACGGCGAGGAGAACAGCGTCGTGCCGCGGAGGCCGGGAACCCGCCCCGCGCAGGCCGTCCGCAGGCCAGTGCAGGAAGTACGCAGGCCTGCGGCAGAGGCAAGACGTCCTCTGCCTGAATCCGGAAGGCCGGAGAACTATGCCGCCCGGGAGCCGCGAAACGCGGAAACAACCAGCGAGCCGCCCCGTATTTCCGTCGGATACGCGCCGGGACGCATGGGCGTGAATTCGAGGCCGGCACAGGACCGGGGTCAGTACCGGGAATTCGGACAGCCGGCCCGTATGGAGCGGGAACAGGAACAGGCCGTATACGGCCGGAAAATCTACGGACAGGAGTCCTACAGCCGGGAGCCCCGAAATCCGGAAAAAATCCGGGCTTTTCCGGCGGCCCGGAACCAGACCCGCCCGTCGGAGGAGAGCAGTTTCGGAAGGGAAAAGCGCCATCCGGTCCTGACACTGATCAGCTGGCTGCTGCTTGTGATCGGCCTGCTGCTGGTGGTGCTGCTGATTCTGCCGAAGGAAAATTCCATTCGGACAGGCGCAGAAAATATAGCCAAGACCGTTACCGGCCCGGTTACAAACCTGCTGAACCGGGAACCGGAGGAGATCAGCGCGTTTACCGTGACCGGAAATGAGCGGACCACCGCGCCGGCAGATGTCATTATTTCCGTGACCACCAACAACACGGTGAAAGCACTCCGCCTGGCGGATGAAGACGGCCAGCCGGTTGAAGCCGAGCTGACCCGGGTGGAGAATACGGAGAATAATATCTGGACACTGACGATGCGCGTCCGGGACGGATACGAGGGCCTGGTCCGGCTGCAAACTCTCCGGGAGAACGGAATCTGGCAGGATACGGAATATTCCGCGGTCCTGGATATTGCGCCACCGCTGGCATCTGAAACCGGGGCGGAAGGAAATGCTGTGCCGGAAGAGGCAAACCCGGCAGAGGAGATCGCCACGGAGACAGAGGAGCCCGCAGCGACGGAAGAATCCGGCAGCGAGGCATTCCCTGCCGAAGAAACCGCGGAAGAAACATCCGGCGACATGCCGGAGGAAGCCGCGGATAAAACCGCGGAGGACACGGGAAATTACGGCGACGACCTGTGGGGCGTGCCGTGGGGCGGACAGACGGAAGAACCGGCTGCGGCGGAAGCGGAAGCGACACCGGCCCCTACGGATACACCGGAGCCCACGCAGGAACCCACGCCGACGCCCCCGCTGACCGCACAGGCGGATCCGGGCGCAGATCCAGGATTGATTACCACCACCGTGGTCTATGACGGATCCAAGAAACAGAAGGAATACATGCGCCCGGCAAAATCCCTGATTCATATGCCCGCGGGGGATGACTACACGCTGCAGAGAATCGGCGTGCTGACATTCCGGGGCAATGCGTTCCGTCAGAATGCGGCGGTGGGCGAAGTGAACCCGCCCTCGGAGCTTGTTCAGATCTGGCAGACGGAAGCCGGCAGCTCCCGGGGGGCAAGCCAGACGTTCTACGGATATGAATGGACCGGACAGCCGGCGATCGTGAAGTGGAGCACCCAGGTGCGCGGCAGCTCCAATATCGATGAAGAAAAGAAGGCCAAGAAAGCACTGCGCGAGGTGATTATCGCCGGTGTGGACGGCGTGATCCGCTTTATGGACCTGGAAGACGGCGTCCTGACCCGCAGCGCCATTAACCTGGGCTATCCCATGAAGGGAACGCCGAGCCTGCATCCCGCCGGGTATCCATACATGAATGTGGGGCAGTATACCCGCAAGATGAAGAACAAAACCGGGAGCATCGGCCTTCGGCAGTACAACCTGTACAGCCAGAAGGAGCTGGGGCTGATCGACGGGCTGGACGGAAAACTGCACCGGGGGTACAACCGGATCGGCAGCTTCGAGACCTCCTCCCTGATTGACCGGACCAGCGACACGATGGTCACCCTGGGAACAAACGGGCTGCTTTACCTGACGAGCCTGAATTCGGCGTTCGATTATAAAATGGGAACCCTGAGCACCAGCCCCTCCACCATCGTGATGGCCTCCAAGGCAAAGGGGCAGAAAAAGACCGAGCGGATGGCCGTTGAATCCTCCCATGCCATGTATGACCGGTACGTGTTTTACGCGGATATGGGCGGGGTGCTCCGGTGCGTGGATACCAATTATCTGGCGCCTGTGTGGGCGGTGGAAACCGGCGACGCCGTGATGGCCGCCATCGCGCTGGACCTGAACGAATCGGACGGACTGGACCTGTACACCGCCAACATGCTGGCAAACCGGGCCAAGGGCAACGTGCAGATCCGCCGGTATGACGCCCTGAGCGGACGGGAAATCTGGACGACGGAGATCGGCGTCTCCAAGAACACGAAGACGAAAGAGGATGTCGGCGTCAAGGCCTCTCCGGTCATCGGACAGAACGGACTGAACGAACTGGTCTTCTTTACGGTGACAGGCCTGAACGAGGAAGGACGGAGCACCCTGGGCCTCGGAGAAGACGCGAAGGCGGCCCTGGTAGCGCTGGACAAGGGAACCGGAGCGCTGCGCTGGGCAAAGGGGCTTACGGAACGGAGCGAATCCTCCCCGGTGGCGGTCTATGACCAGAACGGCAGCGGATGGGTGATCCAGTGCGTGGAGGACGGAACGATCCTGCTGCTGGACGGGAAGACCGGAGAACAGACAGCGGAGCTGCAGATTGAAGGAAAAATCAAAGCCTCCCCGGCGGTTTACAACGATATCATGGTGATCGGAACCACGGGAAAAGGAACAGAATTCGTGTACGGAATCCAGATCCGGTAAGAAAAGAGATTACGAAGGAGAAAGAAGACATGCCAAAGTATCTGGCGGCACTGGATCAGGGAACCACCAGCTCCCGAACCGTGATTTTCACGGAAGACGGGCAGGTGGTGGCATCCTTCAACAGGGAATTTCCCCAGCACTATCCGAAACCCGGCTGGGTGGAACACGATCCCCGGGACATTCTGGAAAGCCAGATTACCTCCCTGCGGGAAGCGGTGCGCCTGGCGGATATTCATCCGGAGGATATCGCGGCGATCGGCATT
>OCTX012289559.1_pt1 | contig 11587 bp, 10 predicted proteins | sample 1539691 | NCBI WGS metagenome assembly OCTX01 (sample SAMN02144231, study PRJEB22623) | gut metagenome | biome: sheep rumen | host: Ovis aries | place: New Zealand | reverse complement strand
TTCCTTCATCTGGACATCGCTGTCTTCCACTTGGGGTTCACTACGCTTGGCGGTAACTACCTGCGGTTGGACTTTCACCAACTAGAGATGTGCCATGCCCGACACACCTAAAAAGCCGGAACATTATGAAATATCCCGGCTAATAATTGGTTATCTATTTTTCTATCTTTATGATCCAATAACCCAAATCACGGGCTATTCTTTGCGGTTGATATCCCTTTTCCTTAAAATAATTCATGGCGCTTTGGGCTCCATGCTGCTTACGCATCACGATCCAGAATCTTCCCTTCTCGCTTAGGTGCTCCATCGCCTGATCAAATAAGGAATATATCACCTTCTTGCCGGCACGAATCGGTGGATTCAACAAAATACAATCATAAACACCTTCATCAATACCATCCGATACACGAATATTTCCTGAGAAATGATATTTCTCCATATTGGATTTGGCCAGCTCTACCGCCTTGATATTCACATCAAGCATTGTGATATCACAATCCCAGAAGCTTTTTAGAACAACCCCAATAGGGCCGATACCGCATCCTAAATCTAACACGGATCCATGGCATTCATCATTTTTAAGTACTGTCTCCAATAACAGTCTGGTTCCGGAATCCAGTCTGTCTTTGGAAAAAACACCGGAATTGGAATTCAATTCAAATTCCCTTCCCATAATAGAAAAGGATACCTTTTCAGGAGTATCCTTTTCTTGTTCATCGTTTGTAAAATAATGGCTCATTACTTAACTGCTGCCAAAACAGCTTCTTTGATGGCTCTTGGAGAAATATCGTACAGATCATACAATTCATCCGGTTTACCGCTCTGTCCGAACATATCCATAATACCTAAACGACATAATTTACATGGAGCACCGGTCTCTGCCATAACTTCAGCTACAGCACTTCCAAGACCACCGATAATCTGATGCTCTTCTACGGTAATAATCGTATCGTGCGTTTTTGCCAGGCTGGCAATCAATTCTGCATCAATTGGCTTGATAGTATGAATGTTCACAAATGTAGGCTTGAAATCCAAATCAGCCAATGCCTTCATGGATTCCTGAACCATAGAACCGGTCGCAATAACAGCTACCTTTTCGCCTTCCTGAAGAACAACGCCTTTACCGAATTCAAATTTATAGCCTTCCGGTGTAACCTGTTCAACGCCGCTGCGTCCCAAACGAACATAACAAGGTCCCTGGCGGTAGGCGATATCCTGTACAGCCTGATATGCTTCCTGATAATCGCATGGAACGACAACACTCATTCCCGGAATACCGCGCATAAGACTGATATCTTCAATACACTGATGGCTGGCACCATCTTCACCTACGCTGATACCGGCATGGGAAGCGCAGATCTTAACATTTAACTGTGAATAGCCGATGCTGTTACGAATCTGTTCGAATGCACGGCCGGTTGCGAACATCGCAAAAGATGATGCGAATACAATTTTATTAGAAGCAGCTAAACCTGCTGCAACAGACATCATATTCTGTTCGGCAATACCCATATCAAAATGACGTGCCGGATCAACCTTTTTAGCTTCGGCACTTTTTGTGCTGGCAGCTAAATCTGCATCCAGAGCAACGATGTTCTGATCTTTTTTCATCAAGTCTTTTAATGCATCACCAAAAGCGACGCGTGTTGCGATTTTTGCCATATTACTCTGCTGCCTCCAATTCTTCCATGGCAGCTTTGTATTCCTTTTCATTTGGAGCTACACCGTGCCATCCTACATTGTTTTCCATAAAGGAAACACCTTTTCCCTTTACGGTTTCTGCGATAATTACAGTCGGTTTTCCCTTTACTGTGCGTGCTTCTTTATATGCAGCAATTAATTCATCAAAATCATGACCATCCTGTACGTTGATGACATGGCAGTTAAACGCTTCAAATTTCTTATCTAACGGATCCACGTTCATTACATCTTCTGTATTTCCATCAATCTGAAGATGGTTGTGGTCCACAATAATACACATGTTATCCAGTTTAAAATGTGCAGCTGACATAACAGCTTCCCATAACTGGCCTTCCTGACATTCACCGTCTCCGCATAATACATAGATACGGTGATCATTCTTATCTAATTTATTGGCCAAAGCCATTCCCACACCTGTAGAGATACCCTGACCTAAAGAACCGGTACACATATCAACTCCCGGTAAAGTAATCATACTTGGATGTCCCTGAAGACGTGTACCTAATTGACGGAATGTCTTCAGCTCCTCTTTATCTATAAAACCTTTCTCCGCAAATACTGCATATAAAGCAGGACTTGCGTGTCCTTTACTCAAAACAAAACGATCTCGATCCTTGGATGTAAAATTCTGAGTATTAATATCCATTTCTTCAAAAAACAAACTTTCAATAATTTCAGTGGCACTTAAGCTTCCACCCGGGTGTCCACTTTTTGCTAAATACACTTCAGTAACAATGCTTTTGCGAATGCTGTTCGCAATCTTCTTTAACTGTTGATTGTCCATTGTGCTCTCCTTTACGCCAAATCATTCTAACACAAAAACAAATAATGTGGTAGAAAATTAAAAAAAATACAAAAAAAGGTTTGACAAACGTTATATTGTCAAACCTTAATCAATTAATCCTCTTTTTCTACTTCGTAAATTGAAGCACCTAAAGCCGGTACGTTGATTTCAATCATAAACGGCTGATTGTGTCTAGGAATACGGATGGAGTGGCATACCTGCGGAGGTACGTTGATCCATGTTCCGTTGTATTTATCCCATTGAGTATTGATAACTTCTTTATAAGTACCCTTAGTCGGAACACCGAACTGCTGGTGATCATAATGGTTTGTAGAGAAGTTTACTACAAAGAGATAATCCTTCTTTGTTCCCTTACGAACAAAGGAGAATGTATTTTGTGACGTATTGTCCGCATCGATCCATTGGAAGCTGGACCAATCATAATCCTTATAAAAGAATGCATCGTTTTCGGTATACAACTTACCTAGATCCGCAAAGAAATTCTCGAAAGAATCATGCATTGGATATTGACGTAAGAACCAGTCACAGCCCTTCTTCTCATCCCATTCACGCATCATACCGATTTCATTTCCCATGAAGTTTAACTTTTTACCAGGGTGCGCAAACATATATGCATATACAGCACGAGCCTGAGCAAATTTGTCTTCATAGCTTCCCCACATCTTATCGACGATTGTGCACTTTCCGTGAACTACTTCGTCATGAGAGAACGGTAAGATAAACTTTTCAGAATAGAAATAAGCCATTGAGAAAGTTAAATCATAGTGATGATATTGACGATAGATCGGATCGCGTTTCAGATAATTCAATGTATCGTTCATCCATCCTAAATCCCACTTATAGTCGAATCCTAAGCCGCCGTCTAATGTAGATTTTGTTACGTTCGGGAAGTCAGTAGAATCTTCCGCAATCAACATAATCTTACCCTGGTGTTCTTCATTCAACATATAGTTCATACGTTTCATGAAGTTGCAGGCACCTTCGTTAACACCATTGTTCTTATTTCCATGCCAGAAGATCGCATTGGAGATGGCATCCATACGAAGTCCATCGAAATGATAGATATCAATCCAGAAGTTAGCTGCTGACATCAGGAAGGAACGTACTTCTTCTTTCCATAAGTCGAAATTCAATGTACCCCATTCAGAGTTCGCATCAGAATCTTTCTCATATTCGTAAAGATGTGTTCCATCAAAGTTACATAACGCATAATTATCCTTTACAAAATGCACCGGAACAAAGTCCATGATGACACCGATTCCTGCATTATGCAGTTTATTTACGAATTCCATCAATTGATGATTCGTACCTAAACGAGCTGTGGATGAGAAATATCCTGTACATTGATAACCCCATGATCCATCAAACGGATATTCACACAGTGGCATTACTTCAACATGTGTGAAATGATGTCTCTTACAATGGTCGATCAAGTCATTGATTACTTCCGGATATTTCATGAATTTATCTTCTTCTTTTTCGATTAATTCTTCAAATTCATCTTTGATCCATGATCCAACATGCATTTCATAAATATTTACCGGAGAATCAAAGTTTTTACTGCGAGCTTCAAGCCATTTGTCATCGGTCCATCCATCAAAGGAAAGATCAGAGATAACGCTGGCAGTATTCGGACGAAGTTCTGAATAGAATGCATACGGATCCGCTTTATCAACAACGGTTCCTCCTGCCTGCGTAATGCGATATTTATAGGAATCGCCTACCTTGGCACCCTTAACAACTGCTTTCCAGATGCCCTGATCATCCTTTTCCATTTTATTCTTAGTTTCGTCCCAGTCATTGAATGATCCGATAACTGAAATGGATTGCGCATTTGGTGCGTAAACCGTAAAGGTTGTGGATTTATTATTAACATGTGCACCAAATAAATTATAAGATTTTAATTCGCGGCCTTCAAAAAAGGCTGTAGTCTTTTTTTGGTCCATATTTTTAAGACCTCCTTATTCAATATTTTACAACGATTAATAATAAACAGTAAAGGCAGTTTTCTAAAAATCTCAACTCAAATCCGCATTCACGAAGCCGCTGGAATCAAATACACTGTGAATCTGCTCTTTCAAATAATCAATTGTAAATAATTCACTGTAATATCTCTGGTAGTGTTGAGAGGCAAGTTCTTCCGTATATTTAGAAAAAGGTATCAATTTAAAATTGGTATATCCATATTCAAAATGATTCACAACCGGTGTTATATGCACGTTTTCAAAATGGATACCTTCCTTGTCTTTCACTACATTCACACCCGCTACCGCTCCGATTTCATACATATTCTGGAATTGTTCATCCGCTCTGTCGACCTGGGCAGCACTTGATACAAAGTTACCCAATGAATAGAACACAATCGTTTCCTTACCCTGGGAATTCACTAAAGTTTCAGCCGGCTGTATGCAGTGCGGATGGTTTCCTACAATAATATCGACTCCCTGCTCGTTCAAAAAAGCTGCGACTTCCGCCTGAACAGGATTGATATCATAAGTAAATTCCGTACCCCAGTGCATAGCTGCGATCACAACATCCGCGCTTTCTCTGGCTCTGGCGACATCCGAAGCTAACTTATCCTGATGCTCCTGGTCAAATTCACCGTATCCGTTTAAGAAATAATTCACACTATAACCAAATTCGGCATATTGGTTGGTGCCATAGGTATAGGCAAGGATCGCAATTTTGATGCCGTCTATTTCTATTACAGAGATATTATTGGCATCCTCTTCATTTGAATAAGCACCGGTATGTCCGATACCGTTTTGATCCAATATTGATAATGTATTATCAACACCTGCCTGCCCCATATCGACAGTATGATTGGTTGCGAATGTCATATAATCAATTCCTATGGAAGGATATTGATTGGCGATTTCATATGGCGCATTAAAGGTATAGGCTACACCGCTGATTCCAAGTTCTTCTCCACCGATAGGTACCTCCTGGTTGGCAATTGTCAAATCAGAATCTAAAAGCGGTTTAACCTCATCAAAATAATCACCGAATTGATAATTATCCATGGAATCATACAATCCCTGTTCCCATAAAAAGTCTCCCGTAAATACCAGAGATATATTGGTATCATCCGACTTTTTGGATTCTTTTTGTTCTGTCTGCGGCTCTGTGTTTACATCCTCTTTGGCTTCGCTGTTCGATCTTGGTAAAAGAACTCCTCCTACCGTTATGAGAAGCACACCGGCTAAAAGTAAGATCATTGCACGTTTATTCATAAGATAGTCAAGCTTCTCAGCTTTCCTCCTTTCGTAAATCTCTATTAAATAGTATACACAAAAAAATCCGATTACTCGGACTTTTTGTTCAACTGCCACTCTCGATAAGCTTCCCAGATTTCTTCTAACTCCTGTAAAGAATTCATCTGATTCATTTGATTCTTATAGGCATGTGAGTCCGGAAGACCTTTTAAATACCATCCTCCAAGACCTCTCATTTCCCGAATGGCAACAGCTTCCCCTTTATAATTCGCAAGATTTTTCGCATGTTTCATGCACCAGTAAATGCGGTCATCCAAAGTAAATTCATGGCTTTGACCTGTCAGGGAATCCAGACATTCACGGATCAAAAAGGGATTTCCGATAATTCCCCGGCCTAACATCACCGCATCACAGCCTGTTTCCATCATCATCCTTTGAAAATCATCAACACTTCTGACATCCCCATTGCCGATGACAGGAATTGACACAGCTTCCTTGACTTTCTTGATATAAGACCAATCCGCTTTGCCATCATAAATCTGCGATCTTGTGCGTCCATGTAAGGCGATGGCTTTAACACCTGCTTTTTCCATAGCTTTGGCCATCTCCACACAATTGATATGCGCCTTATCAAAACCAAGACGCATTTTCACCGTGACCGGTTTCGAAACGTTTTCCACAATCGCCGATACCAATTGATACGCATAATCAATGTCCTTCATCAAATAGCTTCCCGCTTTCGCTTTTATTACCTTGGATACCGGACAGCCCATATTAAAATCGATGATATCGCAATCTACCTGCGTATCTAAATATTTGGCCGCATATACCACCGTATCAACATCATGCCCGAAAATTTGAAAGCTGACAGGATGTTCTTCGGGATCAACCTTCAACATCTCCATCGTTTTCCCGGATTTATAGTAAACGGCTTTATCAGAGACCATCTCATTACATACAAGACCGGCCCCAAATTGACGGGAAACACTTCGAAAGGCAATATTGGATACTCCGGCCATCGGTGCTACGATCACCGGATTATCAATCCGGACATTTCCAATCCAAAAGCCTTTAGGCATTTCTTCTCCTTAAGATTTGAAGTAATTCCGATTCATCAAAATGATATCTTTCATTACAGAAATTACATGTGATTTCAGCACCATGATCTTCCTTGATCATCAAATTCAGGTCTTCGGAAGAAAGTGTCTCTAGGGCAGAAGCCATCCTTTCTTTAGAACACGGGCATGAGAAAGATACTTCCTTTGTCTCCAAAACCTGTGCATCTTCAAACATATCTTTTGCGAGCTGGGTTAAATCGGTATCATCATACTCCTTCATGATCGTAGATATCGGTTTTAAGCCCTCTAAAACATGTTCACAGATGGAGATATCCGTCTCGGTGGCATCCGGTAACATCTGTAAGATCATAGCTCCTGCACTTTCAATATTTCCGTTTTTTACCAATACACCAACCGCTACAGCTGTCGGAGTCTGTTCGGATAAAGTAAAGTAATATGTGAAATCCTCACCGATCTCACCGCTGACAAGCTGTACCGTACCCGTAAAGTTTTCCTCCATGTTGAGATCCTTGGTGACGGTAAGGGTACCGTTGGTTCCAACAGCTGCACCGACATTTAAATGCCCGTCTTCTTTATCTTCCACATCAACATGCGGATTCGAGCAGAACCCGCGTACCGTTCCATCGTGATACGCATCCACAATGATCGATCCAATCGGACCGTGCCCGTTAATCGCAATCGTCAACATCTCTTTATCGGACTTCAACATACTTCCCATTAATGAGCCTACCGATAATGTTCTTCCCAGCGCTGCTGAAGCAACCGGATATAAGTCAAATCTGTCTCTTGCCTCCTGTACCAAGTCAGTTGAACGGACTAGATATAAGCGTACTCTTCCTTCACATACAAGTGCTTTACATAATTGATCTTTCATTTCTATACCTCCAAAAGAAAAGACGTTTTCACGTCTTTTTACTCTTTTTTGTCTGAAAATTCGTTTTCTTCAACAACAGGATTTACCGGCTTACCCGTTAATTCATTAAAAGCGTCATCCAAGTCCTGCTTCTTAACGCTTTTTGGAACTTCCGGAAGCTGTTCTTCCTGCGGCTTGGACGGTACACTTGGTAATTCCGGTTCATTTGGATTATCGAGCTGACCATATTCCATCAAATTGCTGATTTGTTCGTTAGTCAATGTTTCATATTCAAACAGCGAATGCGCAATTAAATCCAATAAATTGCGGTTTTCCTTTAAGATACGGAAACATTCCGCTTCACATTCATCGACAATCTTACGAACTTCTTTATCAATCTCATCAGCTACGCCATCTGAATAAGAACTTCCCTGTGTATAATCACGGCCTAAGAATACATTTCCTGTCGGATCGGCATATTGGATCGGTCCTAATGAGGACATACCAAATACACGAACCATGCTCTTGGCAATCTTTGTGAGCTGTTCAATATCATTGACAGCACCGCCGCTGACTTCGCCAAAGACCATCTGTTCGGAACAGCGTCCGCCTAACAGTCCGGTAATCCGGGCCATGTATTCGCTTTGTGTATGGAAATTCTTTTCCTCACGCGGCATCATCAAGTTATATCCGCCGGCTTCACCGCGCGGAATAATGGTAACCTTCTGTACGGTATCGGCAGCTTCTAATTTTAAACCGATCACTGCATGTCCTGCTTCATGATATGAAACAAGCCATTTATCTTTTTCGGTATATTTCTTCGACTTCTTAGCCGGACCCATCATAACACGGTCAATGGCTTCATCAAGATCCGCCATTGTGATTTGTTTTTCATTATGACGTACTGCTAAGATAGCACCTTCATTTAAGACGTTCTCTAAATCCGCTCCCGAGAATCCCGGAGTGCGCTTGGCAAGATTTTCTAAAGATACATCGGATGCCAGCTTTTTATTGCGGGCATGAACTTCCAGAATCTCTTTTCTTCCGCGGATATCCGGTAAGTTAACGGTAATCCGTCTGTCAAAACGACCGCTTCGCATTAATGCCGGGTCCAATACGTCCGGTCTGTTGGTAGCTGCAACAACTACGATTCCGGCATTATCGGTCATACCGTCCATTTCTACAAGAAGCTGGTTCAGGGTCTGCTCACGTTCATCGTTTCCGCCACCCATACCGGCACCTCTCTGGCGTCCTACCGCATCAATTTCATCAATAAAGATGATACATGGTGCATTTTTCTGGGCAGTTTTGAACATATCACGTACACGGCTGGCACCGGTACCTACAAACATCTCTACAAAATCCGAACCGGAAATTGAGAAAAACGGCACGTTAGCCTCACCGGCGACTGCCTTAGCGAGTAATGTTTTACCGGTTCCCGGAGGACCTACCATTAGTAATCCCTTCGGAATATGGGCTCCCATATCGGTAAATTTCTGCGGAGTGCGCAGATATTCGATAATTTCTTTAACTTCTTCTTTTTCTTCCTCACAGCCGGCTACATCACGGAAACGAACTTTGACATTGGTCTCCATTCTTGCCTTTGACTTTGCGAATTCAAAAGCTTTATTTGATCCGGATTGACCTGCCATCCTCGAAAACATGAAGTAGAACACAACCGCGATGATGATGAAAGGAATCAACTGAGACAGAATGTTAACCATAACACCATTCTGATTCGGATCCTCAATTGTGATTTCGCCGCCATCTTCTGTCAACACTTTTTCGAGCCATTCCATATTGGCTTCCGTATTAGGAACGATAACACTGTAAGAGACATAATTTTTATTTGAATCTTTATATGTTCCCTTTACGCGAATAATGGAAGAATTGATGGACAATGTGCTGTCATCAAAATCAACATTCTCCGCTTCTTTCTGAAACTGAGAGTAGCTTAATGTCCTTGTTGATCCGGTCGAGCTGTATACAACAAGAGAGATCATTATGCTGATAATAAACAACATTGGCAAATAATTAAGCCATCTTTTCATGCAATCCTCCTATTCATAGATTTCTTCTTTTAAAACCCCGATATATGGAAGATTTCGATATACCTGATTATAGTCAAGACCATATCCCACTACAAATTCATTAGGAATTGTAAAGCCGACATAATCCGCTTCGATATCTACCACACGACGATCCGGTTTATTCAATAAAGACACAATTTTTACATCTGTGGCTCCTCTGTAATACAGTAATTCACGCACAGCCTTTAATGTACGTCCTGTATCTACGATATCCTCTACCACAAGAACCGATCTTCCTTTAACGGAGATATCCGTATCCTTATCAATACGTACATCACCGGTTGAAGTCGTTCCTTCATAAGAGCTGACAGACATAAAATCAATAACACATCCAAAGGTAAAGCGCTTAATCAGCTCCGCCATAAACGGAACGCTTCCTTTCAACAGTCCGATGACCATCGGAATTTCTTTCTTCTCGTTATAATATTTTTCAATCTCTTCTGCAAGTTCAACGCATCTTTTTTCAATTTCTTCTTCGGTAATCAATACTCTTTCAATATCTGTAGTAATCATTGTCATTCTCCTTAAAGACATCATTCATTGTATCATAAACAAATTCGCTTTAACACTAAAATGTTTGACGTCACATCCCAGTCCCGGTACAAAAATAACCTTCCCTGCCTGATTTTCCATCACCAGCCAGCGTTTTCTATCAATGCGGTTGATCTTGCGGTCAATAAAGAAGCGGCTTAGCGACTTCGTTCCAAAGCGCATTTCAATTTTATCTCCCGCTTTCACATTGCGGATATAGATTGGAAAATCTTCTTCTTTCACATCTACCGATTCGATGGTTTTTCCGCTTTGACATAGTTTAAAATTCGGAGTTGTAATGTACTCAAGATTATCCAGCTTCACAAAAACAGGTTCTTTTTTCTTTTCCTTGATCAGCTTTCCATCAAAGCTTTCCAGATAAAAATCTTTCATATCAATCAAACAGTCTGATTGAAGCTGTCGGCATAAATCTTTTAATTCATGCCTTGAATAATGATGATGGCTGATCTCATACAGCCAGGTATCTAAAATTAACAGCGCATCGGGATGCGCAGTCAAAGAATTGACAGAATAATCCCATTTATCTAAAAACTCTTCAATCCTTTCTCTGCGTAAAGAAAGTAATTTGTTAGAATCTTCGATTTCCTGAACATATTTATCCTTTTGGTCAGGTGTCATCTTTTCAATCAGAGAATGGCGGATCTTATTACGGGTATAATCATTGGATAGATTGGATTCATCAATTCCGTATTCGATTCCATTCTGTATGCAGTAATCGGCAAGTTCAGCCTTGGTGTATTTCAACAAGGGACGTACAACCGGAACACCTTTATAGACCATCCTTTCTCTTAAGCCGTAATGATCACACAACATATTTCTCTGCCTTTGAAAAAGATACGTTTCTATATGATCATCCTTATGATGGGCAATAAAGATTTCTCCGTCTTTTCCTGCCAATTCTACAAAAAAATCATAGCGCACTTCTCTTGCCCAGCTTTGAAAATTAATATCCCCGGGATAATGCGGAGATAATACCGAAAGCCCGATATTGTATCTGTCACAATAGCTTTTGACAATATTTTCATCCCTGTCGGCAGTGGGTCTTTTATGATAATTGACATGAGCCACATGAATATCATATTTCCCGGATTTTCTTAAAATATCTAAAAGCGCCATGCTGTCAGGTCCCCCGGAGCATGCCGCAACACAAAACTTTTTCATTTTTTTCCTTTCAGCTGATACAGTCAATCACGCGCTTGCGAATTGTCTGAAATAAACGGCTTGATACAGGGATATGTGCCTTCACATCAATGATGCGGGACGTGTTGATCCACTTGGCATCATTTAGAAAG
>OCTX014535332.1_pt1 | contig 11588 bp, 11 predicted proteins | sample 1539691 | NCBI WGS metagenome assembly OCTX01 (sample SAMN02144231, study PRJEB22623) | gut metagenome | biome: sheep rumen | host: Ovis aries | place: New Zealand | reverse complement strand
ACCGCCTCGTCCATGTTACTACCCCACTCCAACTCCAGCGTCACCACGGAGATGTTATCCTTGGACTGCGAAGTGATGTGTTTGAGGTGATCGACGGAGGTCAGGGCGTTCTCCATGATCTTCGTCACGTTGGTCTCCATCTCGGAAGCCGATGCGCCCGGATAAGTAGTCATAACCGTAATATACGGCGGGTCCATCTCCGGGAACTGGTCAATCGGCAGTTTCAGGAAACTGTATACACCGATGACGATGACCGCCACAAAGATAAGGGCGGTGGTTACCGGTTTTTCGATTGCTGATTTATAAATTGACATATTCTTTTCAGTAATGACGTGATTACGTAATTACGTAATTACGAAAGTTATTCCACTACATTTACTTTCACGCCGTCCACGAGTTTGTGTTGGCCAGTGGTGACGAATTCCACGCCCTCTTTGATCTCCGGAGCTATGATCTCTATATCCTGATCGAAGCGCTGTCCGAGAGTAACAGCTATACGTTTTGCTCTGCCGTCCTCTACAATGAAGACGTAGCGGTCATTCGCACCGACGAGTTTCTCCACGCTCTGGTAAGGCACCACGATGGCATTCGCTTTTCCCAGACCGATTGTTGTCGTTACGTACATACCCGGACGAAGCAGGTTGCTACCGTTCGGAATAACGATCTTGCATTGGAAAGTGTGGCTGGAGGGGTCAATAGTCGGATAAACAATCTCTACCGTAGCAGGGAATACCTTATTCGGATAAATCTCCGAAGTCAGCGTCAGTTTCATTCCTTTTTTGAGGAGCGGGAAATAGGTCTCCGGAACAGCTACCAGCGCTTTCAGTTTGTCTATCTGTGTGAGTACCAGAATTGGCTGACCTCCGTAGAGTTCGCCGTCCTCGTAGGTCTTCGCAGAAATGACGCCGGAGAAAGGCGCTTTGACATATGTGTTCTGCTCCAGAAACTCCAACTGCTCTTTGGTGGACTTATACTGCATCATGATCTGGTCGTACTGCTGTTGCGTAGCCGATCCGGTCTTGAGCAGTTGCTCCACACGGTTTTTCTCGATCTCCAGATTGGTCATAGAGATCTTGGTGGTCTTGTACTGTGTCTGGTCCATGCGCACCAAGTCGTCTCCGCTTGCCACACGGTCTCCCACCTCGCGGTAGATATGTTCGATCTTACCGGTGAGCGAAGGAGCCACATTCTGGGTCAGATAACCTTGCAGGTTGGTTGAGACAGAGATTTCGCGCTCAATCTCACGCGGTTGCAGAACGACCGTGCGCACTTGCTCCACGCGCTCTTCCTCTTCTGCAACGGAGGTTTCTTTGCTGCCACAGCTAATCAAAGCGAGTGCGGCAAAAATGTAAAGAATATTCTTTTTCATATTTGTTATTGGATTATTTTCGGGATTACGGGATTACGATACTTCGAGATTACGAGATTTCGATATTCCGAAGGCTTATTTATTGAGGAACTCTTCCAGATCCGCTTGGGCGCTGACAAGGTTCAGCATTGCCTCCACATAACTGCTCTGGGCGTTAATCAGGTCATTGGAAGCGTTGGTCAGTTCCATATTACTGCTGGCGCCGTATTTGTATTTCTCCGTAGCGGAGGCGAACACGCGCCGTGCCACTTCTATATTGTCTTTCTCGTTCGTATAGGTCTCATACGCGTTGGTGAGGTTGAAGCACAGCTGGCGGTATTGGATAGCCAGATTGTCTGTTGTTTCCGAGAGGGTGTTTTTCGCCTCTTCGTATGCGATTTTCTTCTCTACCACGCCTGCAGCACGCTTGCCGGACGACCAGAGCGGCATTTTGACGGACACTTGAATCACGTTCGGCGGCGTCATACGCATACCGCCCTCGCCGTAGTACTGCTGGTTCGTGTAGTTGTACGCCAGCGCGATGGTCGGACCGTAAGCCCATCCTGCCATGTGTACGTTGCGCTTGGCGAGCTCGGTCTGCTTCTTCAGCAACTGATAATTGAGGTTGTTTTCTATATTGAAATTCTCCGCCAGAAGGTTGATTACCCGTTCGGGCGAAAGCACGTCATCGATGTCCTCCGTCAGTACCAGTTCGGTCTCCACCGGCACGTCCAACAGCACTTTGAGGCTGTTGGTTGCCAGCTCGATATTGCGTTTCTGGGTGTTGATTGAGTTCTTGAGCGTATTCACACGCACGCGAATCTGGTCGGCTGTCGTCTGCTCGGCGGCTCCTACATTGACCGCATTCTGGGTCATTTGCTCCAAGTCCTGGATATTTACCAAACTGGAATCCAAGAGGTTTGAAATGCTCTGAAGCGCAAGAACGGAGACATAAGCACTCATCACGCTGCTGCGGAGCTCGACCTCGCTCTTCTCCAGCGCTATTTTCTTCATGTCGATGGCGATATTGTTAAGCAGCGCACCAACAATACCTTGTCCGTTGATACCTACCGCTGCGGTCAGACCGAGGGCGCCGACGTTCGGCATGTTGATCTTGAACGCACCCATCGCCGTGGACATCGATGCCGAATAGCCCAGATAGTTGCTGTAGCTGTAACTTCCATCTACCTGCGGAAGCATGGCAGCTATCGTCTGCCACCGCTGCGCGTACGCTTCCTGTACGGCAAGAGAGGCGTTGCGCAACGTCCTGTTCTGTTGCACCGCGTATGCCTGCGCCTCGCGAAGGCTCAGGTTGAGCGTAGCAGGTACTGCCGCTGTGTCCTGGGGCTGATGACTTTTCGTTGCAGCCATCACATGGTCCTCCGCCATCAGGCTTGAACTCAATGCTACTGCTGCAATCAATACTAATAATTGTTTCTTCATATTCTTGTTTTATTTTTTTCGTAATAACGGGATTACGTAATGCGTGAGGGCGTAATGCGTAATGACGTCATTTCAATTATAGAGTTTCATTCCTTCTTCGGAGAGGACACCGCGGACGAAAATATCCATCGCCGTATGCCCCAACTGGTGCATATTGTGGCCGTGACCTTCTATCACCTCAAAATCATTGATTGCGTCGCTGTGTATCTTCGCGAAAAGAACCGCTGTCAATTCAATATTAAGGTTCGCGCGCACGAGACCTTCCTGCTGTCCTTGCTCCAGATACGCCATGATATATTCCTTCTGCGTCTTGAAGCACTCCTCCTGGAACTCTGCGAACTGGCGGGGGTAGTATTTCTTGAGGTCATACACCAGCTGCGGTACGCGCCGCACGTCGTTTTTCTCCGTTTCCTGGTGCTTCAGGAAGCGCACCACCAGTTTCCGGAAATCCCGCATTTGAAGCAGTTCCTCCATTTTGGAGGCGATATAAGCAACATTTGCATGCAATAATTGTGCCACGAGTTCATCTTTGGACGCGAAATAGACATAGAATGTCTTTTTGGACATGCCTAATTCGTGGCAAATATCGTCAATAGAGACACTGCGAATCCCCAGGCGAAAAAACATCTCGCCAGCTGTCTTGATAATATGAGTTTTTTGATCTTCTGCCATATTATTCGCAAAAAAGCGCACAAAATTACTATATTTTTTCGACATGTGCAAGAAACTTGGAAACTTTTTTAACTCCAAAAGTTTCTTTGTAAAGTAGAGTTTGCATTTTGAACGGGTAAAGGGAGGTAAAAAAGTATATATACTACGTATATATAGTATATGCGTTAAAAATGCAAAAAATGGCGTCTATCCTTGGGTTATCCTTGGGGAATCCTTGGGTTATCCTTTGGTAATGAGTCTATTCCGACCTTAAACAAACAAACAAACAAACAAACAAACAAACAAACAAACCCCACCCCGACCCTCCCCTCAAGGGAGGGAGAAGAAAGAAACAAACGAACTAACAAACCCCACCCCGGCCCTCCCCTCAAGGGAGGGAGAAAGAGAAAGAAAGAAACAAAGAAACTAACAAACTAACAAACCCCACCCCGGCCCTCCCCTCAGGGGGAGGGAGAAAGAAGACGGTCAAAAAAGGGGGATGAAAAAAAAGAGGGACGCATGATTGCGTCCCTCTTTGGGATCCGCCAGATGCGGCGGAAACATTTTAGGTTATTAGCGGACTAGTGCGCTGCATTTAGTAGCGGATAGTCGCTGTTGTTGATTAGCGGACTTGTGCGCCTTGGAGGTTGAAGAGTTTGCCGTCGCGAACGATATAGAGAACGCCGTCAACAATCACTTTGTCCACTTTCTCGGTGAGAATAATGTTCTCGATAGCAGCTTTCCACTGAACAGAAACAGTACCTTTAGCAATTTGAGCCGAGTTCTTGTCGTTGTAGAAGTTGTTGGTCAACTTACCTACTACCATAACGCGGTCACCCTGTACAAGTGCGGTGCCTTCGGCCTCAGAAATTGAACATTGATAGCATTTCAAATCTCCATAGGTAGAGGTTGCATCATCTGTCATATAGAACGACACATTCTTGAACTGCGCGCTATATTCGCCTTTGCTTGCGAATTTAGCGAAATAGCCGACTACTGCATATGATTTGGTAGATGTCTCATTGTCACCCAATTTCATGGCCTCCTCAACAGCCTCGGTTACAGTGAGAGTATCCATTTGTATAGCGGCCTTCTCCAGGATAGTAACTTTCGGTTTCGAGTTACCGTTCTCAATCATACCGTTGTAGTTCTTGATAGAAACGGTCAAAGAAACTTTGTAACCAATGTAAAGTTGCTCCTCACCAACACCTGCGTAAACAAAGAATGCGCCATCAGCATTGCTGGTTGCTTCACTTCCTTCCGGAGCCAGCCAGAAGTTTTGAGAGCCATTGTACTGAGCATAGCCACCATCTTCGTTAGCGACGCCCTTATTATTCGTGAGAGCGGTAATGACACCTGTGAGTTGATACATTTTCTCTGTAGCAGCACCACTTGCCAGTTCGTTACCAATTTCCAGAGCCTCAGCGATTGTAATCACCTCTACTCCGGTTTGAACAGTGTGGTCACCATCAACTTTGCTAATGAACGTAGCATTACCCTTCTCAATCTCGATGATGTACTTCTTGGCATTCTTGTTGTAGTACTTTTTCAGTTTACCGGTAACCGATACCTTGTCACCATTCAGCACCTTCAGTGTGTCAGCACCTTCGATAGGGAAGCAGTTGTAAGCCTCAAAGTCAGACTCTGTAGCATCAGCAGCATCAGCCATGAACCAACTTTGATTCATGTATTGCGTGCTGAACGAATACGCGTTGATAACATAACCTTCAACGGTGTACACTGCCTCAGATACACCCATCGAATCCAGTTTCATACCTTCGGTAACAGCCTCGGCAACAGAGATTGCCTGAGCATTCATTGTCATTGCCACAAAAGCAGCAGCAACAAAAGAGAAAAATTTCTTCATAATTTAAAAAGATTTAATTGTTAAATAAAAAAATCGGTTAAAAACCATTTGCGGGACAAAGGTACTATATTTTTTTGATATGCGCAAATAATTTTGCTTTTTTTCACAAAAATACGCAATTGTTTGCATATTTAAAAAAATTGTCGTAAATTTGCACCCAAATTTGTAATTTGCTATGGCAAAACTTTTAATCATAGACGATGAGCGTGGCATCCGCAACACGCTGCGTGAGATTCTTGCGGACGAAGGGCATGAAGTGGACGTAGCCGAGAACGGCAAGCAGGGTCTGGAAATGGCTCATGCGAAGGCGTATGATCTGATCTTCTCCGATATCAAGATGCCGGAGATGGACGGGATGGAGGTACTCAAGGCATTAAAAGAGCCTACCCCCGACCCCTCCCTAGAGGGAAGGGAGGATTGTCCGGTAGTAATGATTAGCGGGCACGGGGATATAGAGACGGCGGTGCAGGCGCTCAAGATGGGTGCGTATGATTTTCTGCTCAAGCCGCTTGACCTCAACCGCATTCTAATCACGACCAAGAACGCGTTAGAGTCCAAATCGCTGCGCCAGGAGACGAAGCAGTTGCGGAAGAAAGTAGCAGCGAAGGGTTTTCAGATGATCGGTCAGAGCGCGGCTATCACCCGTGTGCGCGAGATAATAGATAAGGTAGCCCCGACGGAAGCCCGTGTACTCATCACCGGTCCTAACGGCACGGGAAAAGAAGTAGTGGCACATATGATTCACTCCCTCTCCGCGCGCGCCAACGGTCCTATGGTAGAGGTCAATTGCGCCGCCATCCCGAGCGAGTTGATAGAGAGCGAGCTTTTCGGACATATGAAAGGATCGTTCACGGGTGCAGTCAAAGACCGCGCGGGCAAGTTCGAACAAGCCGACGGAGGGACTCTGTTTCTGGACGAGATCGGTGACATGAGTCTTGCTGCGCAGACCAAAGTGCTGCGTGCATTGCAGGAGAGCGAGATCACGCGGGTAGGATCGGACAAAGCTATCAAAGTGAATGTTCGCGTGCTGGCGGCGACGAACAAAGACTTGCAGAAAGAGATTGCAGAAGGCAATTTCCGCGAGGACCTCTTCCACCGGCTGAACGTCATTCCCATTCATGTACCGTCGCTCAACGAGCGGCTGGAAGACATTCCGCTGCTGGTGGACTATTTTGCGGATCAGATATGCGCGGAACAGGGTATAGCGCTCAAGAGTTTCGAGCCCGAGGCGATCAAGGCGCTGCAAGGCAAGCAATGGACAGGCAACATACGGCAGTTGCGAAATGTTGTGGAACGGCTGATAATCCTTGCCGGAGCGAAGATAACCAAGGAGGATGTGGAGGCTTATGCATAAAGCCCCACCCGGCCTCCCCGTGGAGGGGAGGAGAGATAAAATATGATTTTACAATCCCTACATATTCTCAATTATCGCAATATCCGCGAGGCGAGTTTGGAGTTCGCACCCAAGCTCAACTGTTTCGTGGGTCTCAACGGACAAGGGAAAACGAATGTCCTGGACGCAATCTATCTGCTGAGTTTTGCCAAGTCAGCATTCACGAGTCAGGACAGCCTGAACATCACCCACGGAGAGGAAATGGCGATGGTGCAGGGAGTGTACAAACGCCCTGAACAGTTGAAAGTTGAAAGTTTAGAGTTGAAAGAAGTGGGAGAGTTGAAAGATGAGAGTTTTACTATTTCTTGCGGGTTGCGGAAGGGTGTGAAGAAACAGTTCCGGCGGGACAAGAAAGACTATCCGCGGCTGATTGACCATATAGGGCTTATTCCGCTGGTGATGATTTCGCCTGCGGACCAGCTGTTGATCGACGAAGGGTCGGACGAGAGAAGGCGTTTCATGGATGTTGTTATCAGCCAGTCCGACCGCAAATACCTCGATTCGCTCACACGTTACAACGCCCTGCTCAAACAGCGGAATGCGCTATTGAAACAGTACGCCGAGGCGGCTGCGCCACCGGACGATTTATTAGAAGTGCTGGAGTGGCAGATGGTGGAGCCGGCGGAGTATATTTTCAAGGCAAGGACAGAGTTCTTTGAGGCGTTTCAGCCGTATTTCGAGGAGGTGTACCGGCGTATCTCCGGCCGCAAGAATGCGACCGAAACGGACAATTCGGAAGGTCCGGAGGTTCCGGGATTGCGGTATGTAAGCCAGTTGCAGGACAGGGATTTGCGCGAGGCGTATGTGCGGACAAGACAGCGGGATCTGATATTAGGCTGGACGTCGCAAGGGGTACACAAAGACGATCTGGAGATGAAGCTGGGTGAGTGGCCGTTGAAGCAAGTAGGCAGCCAGGGGCAGCAACGCACTTTCATTCTTGCCATGAAATTGGCACAGGCTTTGTACTTAGGGGCTATCAGCCATCAGCCTTCAGCCTTCAGTAAGCCGATCTTGCTGCTGGACGATATTTTCGACCGGCTGGACGGGGAACGGGTGGAACGGATTGTAAACATGGTGCAAGGAGAGGAGTTCGGACAGATCTTCATCACCGACACCGACCGTCAGCACCTAACAGAAATACTCAAACCCAACGAGAACGCCAAGATATTCCATGTTGAAGGAGGGAGAGTTGAGAATTGAGAATTGAGAATTGAGAGTTGAAAGTTTTCAGATACATAGTAACCTTGGTACTTTGTACTTTGTCCCTTTGTACCTTAAAAGCTGAAATCGGCTTCAGGGGTGCATGGATAGCGACGGTGGCGAATATCGACTGGCCGTCCAAAGAGGCGGTGGGCAATACCGAAATGCAGCAAGAGGAGATGATTTGGATACTTGATTCGCTGCACGCAATAGGTATCAACGCCATCATCTTCCAAGTCCGTCCGACGGCGGATGCTCTTTATCGCAGTGAGTTTGAACCCAGTTCTCATTGGCTGACCGGAAAGCAAGGAGAGTGGAACAGCCATCAGCCATGGGATCCGTTGGAATGGACGATTGAAGAGGCGCACAAAAGAGGTATGGAAGTGCACGTCTGGCTCAATCCGTATCGCGTCACTCTCGCTAAAACGGACACCTCCGCTATTTGCGCCAACCATATATGGAGGAAACACCGCGACTGGTTCTGGGAGTACAACAAACAGTGGTATTTTGACCCGGGGCTGGAGCAGACACGGGAATGGATCTGTACAATAGTACAGGACATCGTGCAGAGGTACGACATTCAGGCGGTGCATATGGACGACTATTTCTACCCCTATCCGGCAGGCAAACAGCAACTGCCGGACACCAAGACCTTTGAGCAAGACCCCAGAGGATTTAATAATATCAATGACTGGCGGAGAGAAAATGTCAACCTAGCTATCAAAGCTATCAGCGAGACCATCCGCGAATGCAAAGACTCCGTGGAGTTCGGTATCTCGCCTTTCGGTGTGTGGCGGAACAATAATGTAGACTCGACAGGCTCCGCGACCCGCGCCGGAATAACCAATTACGACGACCTCTATGCGGACATCCGTCTGTGGATCCAAAAAGGCTGGATCGACTACGTAATGCCGCAACTCTATTGGGAGATCGGCAAGAAAGTGGCAGATTACGAGGTGCTGGCTCACTGGTGGGCGAACGAGGTGCGGGGCACATCCTGCAAACTGTATATCGGCATGGCCCCGTACAGATTAGTCGAAAGCAGCAAGTCGAAAGTCGAAAGCGGCAAGTCTAACCCTTGGGCTACCGGCAACGAGATCAAACGGCAGATGGACCTGAACCGGACTATCCCGGAGATCAGCGGTGAGTGTTTCTATTCGACAAGGCCGCTGTTGCGCAATCCGAGAGGGGTGTGCGACAGTATCAGGTCAGTCTATGCCGACGAAGACGCAGAGAAAGAACCGCTTGTGTTACCATGGGAATAATACTGTAGTGTGCTATCGGCGCAGCAAGGATGCCATTGTTGAAATTTTTGACATAACAAACTTTAAAAATATTACACAATGAAAACATTTATCAGCCTCGCCCTTGCGGCAAAGAAGAAATTAGTTGTCATTCTGGCTGCGGTCATGGTCTCCGTAGGAATGATGGCGCAATCGCCTGTCTATCGTGTCGGAGACAAATATATGATGGACGGCGAATTGATGAACAAACGCGAGTTCAAAGGATACCTCAAAAACACTTGTCCGGAGGCGTTCGAACTGTTCTCCAACGGACATAAACTCAGCATTGCGGGCTGGAGTTGTTTCGGAGTAGGCCTCGCCATTAACTCCGTAGGCAGCTCGCTGCTCTATTCGTGTCTCAGGGGCGAAATAAAACAGAGTTATATGCTAGATCTAAGTTATACACTCACATCCTTGGGAGCCGGAACCACCGTAGCCGGTGTTACCTGTCTCGCGGTAGGTTATACACGCATGCACAAAGCCGTTAACCTCTATAACATCGAGAAAGCGCACCGCCCCGACCTCAGATGGATCTACGGTTTGAACGGACGGGGAGAGATATCCGTTGCGTTGCAGTTCTGATTTGCGCCACCGTACTATTTTTTCCATATTTGCAAATTACAGCGTTCAAAAATCACATTTTTTGACAAAAATAACGCGCGTACTTGCATATTCGAAAAAAAAGCAGTAATTTTGCAACGCAAAATCAATTGAAAGGAAAAACAACTATGCAAACAGACGCACAACATCAATTGAATGAAACACCCATTACTACTGATGTAGCAGGTAATGGTAATGTGCAAAAGAAGTACTACACTGCCGATGAAGCAATCGCTTTCTTAGAGCCGCGCATCCGCGCCATGTTCCAATGAAAGAGGTTGTTTACACTAAACAGGCTCTTTTGCAATTTGAAGAAAGTGTGAAAGAGTTAGTAGAACAAGGCTACTTTGGCGATGAAGACTACGCCGTTATGTATATGCGAGATATATTCAGGTATTTTGCACTGAATTTGCAATATTCAGTATCTGTTGAAGCACCTGATTGTTTTACTCGGTATTGTGTAGATGGCAAAGATTTACATTACGTCCGTTATCGCAAGAACACTCAAACTACTTGGTACGCATTTTACGAGGAGTTAGAAAATGTGTATAGTATTGTTTACCTTGCCAACAATAAGCTTATAGGTCATTTATTGGACATTAGTTTATAACCCTCCTCCTCCGCGAGGGTTTTGCGGTCGTCGCTTACCGACGTAAAACAGCAAGGACAAGCGCAAGTGTGTGCTACATAGATAAAATAAACGTTTGCTTTATTATAGAATTACCCATGACGAAAAAAATCTATATATTTATCTCTCTGCTTCTTCTCATTGCATGTGGAAATAAACAAATTAGCTATGATGTGCAACTAGACATTGACTCTATATCGGAAAGTCAACAAAAGCAATGGAATGAAGTTGTGAATATTGATTCTCTCACTTATCCACTTTCCAATGCGTTTTTTGCGCATTGGGAACAACTTTCCGACGAATATGCCGCTTCACATCCCTGCCCAAACATCAGTCATGTTTACCGGATTGTTTTTATGCATTTCTGCAATAGTGATAGCAGTTATTCATATTATGTACTTCCACCTTGTGTTCAAGTACGGAAGTACTCATCTGAATTTGACTCAAAATACTATTCCAGTCATCCTTGTTCAAGCGAAGACTACTTTCAAGAAGCTCCAGAATTTGCTTATATTCCACAATTACATACTAATAAACCAGTATTGTATCTTTTTGACAGCGTTGAGAAAGCTTTAGGTGAGTATCTCGGCGGAGTGAAAGATGAATATGGAAAGGATATTAACAAAGAGCATGTAAATGATTTACAGCAACATATAGAAGTGCATTATGGACACTGGGGAGGATATTGGCATCTAGAAACAATGCCTATTATCTTCCGAATGTACTTTTTTAGTAATGGCGTTTACACCTGTTTGCGTGACTCATGGTGGACAGGGAAAGAGATATTTATGCCTTATCAATCCGACGAGTTTATAGAAATTGGAGGTTGGATAGAATAAAACGGCACATTAGAAGAGCCTAAAACCGAAGAAACAGCAAGCGGCGGCAGAGATGTCGCCGCTGTTTTTGTGCCCGATGACATCGGGCGGAATGGACATAGAAAACATAACACCCGCATTGAGCTCGAAGCGGGCTGACGAAGCGAAAGCGAGACGCGAGGGCGAACTCGGCACGAACGTAGAGAGAGTGCCAGCGAGGGGCTAAACCGCCTATGCCGCGAGCTTACAAAATGGGGAGAAAAATAAGAAAAATGCACTTTGAATTTACATTGTGCATTTTTTTCTTGCATATATGCAAAAAAAGTTGTAATTTTGCAGCGCAAAATATGGGCGACA
>OCTX012263987.1_pt1 | contig 11588 bp, 10 predicted proteins | sample 1539691 | NCBI WGS metagenome assembly OCTX01 (sample SAMN02144231, study PRJEB22623) | gut metagenome | biome: sheep rumen | host: Ovis aries | place: New Zealand | reverse complement strand
GGCATCATTATTCCGTTAACTCCAATTCTAACGATGCATTCTCTATTATTTAATTCTGTCAATAGTTTTACTTTTAAATCTTTCGAATCATCTAAAGGAATTTTCATGTTAAAATTATCTACTAATATATTGGCATCTAATTTTGATACTCTAAAAATAAAATAATTTATAACATTGGCAAATATTGAATGTTTTAATTCTTCAGAAATCTGACTAAAATACTGCCCGGCTAAAATTAAAGACAAGTCATATTTTCTTGCTTCTGATAAATATCTTGATAAAATTGGATTTTCTATTACAGCAACTTCATCAATAATAAAAATTATATGTTCATCAATTACTCTTTCTTGGATTATCGTTAGTAATTGTTGCATTATTAATCCTGAAATCGTTTTAGTAACTTTATCTCCTAGTTTTGTTCTATCAAGAGAAAATATTGTTAAAAAGTTTTCATGAACTGTATCTTTTAAGTTTTCACTTTTTTGTTCTGAATTAAATACAGGTATCATTTCCATTTCATCTATAAATCCTATAATTGGAGATATTGCTTCTCCATAAGACTTTGTTTTTAAATCATTAAAGTCAGATAAAAAGAAATCAATAACACTACTTGGTAAGTCTAACTGAAGTTTTTTTATTAATTCATTTCTGTATTCTAATTCTAATAATAGTTTTCTTAAGTTTTTAAAATTAAATGTTTCGTTTTTTAAGAGTATATGTATTGAATGTCTTAAGACTCTTTCTAACTTTGAATTGTACTGATCGGAAAGCAATGATTTTAATAGTTCTAATAATAATTCTGTAGATGATATGATATCATTACTATTATTCATGAATAAATCAATACTATCTAGAGTATATTTAAAATCAATTACTTTACCAATTCCTCCTATATCGTTTTCTAGTGCTGCATGGGGATCAATTACTACAAATTTATACTTTTGTTTTAAGTTTTTATTCTTATTAATACTATTAATTATTAAGCTGATAAATTTTGATTTTCCACATCCAGATGCTCCCATTATTATCGAATGTTTATCAAAACTAAAATTATTTTGACTTAAATAGAAACTACCTTGTAAATATGGAAAGGTATCAACTGCTAAAATTGCATTATTAGAGTCGGTATTTAATAAATGTAGTATTTTGTTAATTTCTAAATATTTAGGACAACTTTTATAAAAGTATCTTTTATTACTGCCAAAATCTATGGCTAATACATTAGTTGGTTCTTCAAGAAGCAGATGATACTTTTTTAAACTTTTATTTTCTTTAACATAATAAGCTATTTTTGATTTTACTTTGTGATTATACAATTTTACAAAACTAATTTCTAGGTATTTTAGGATTCCTTTATTTTTAACTTCATAATAGTTAATTAAACCTATAATACTATTTTCTTTTTTAGGAAGTGTAGGTAACACATATGTAGGTTTGGGGACATTTTTTGCTTTTACGGGTTTTAATAAAAAAGCATTTAGATCATTAATTGTAGGTGGAAGAGTACAGTTTGTTTTTATAAAATATCTAATTTGATTCTTATCATTAACAACTAAAATTTTTCATTTTTTTAAAAGACCATTATAGTTTGATATTATATTTATTAATTTTGACCATTCATCTTGTGAGGTGGATTTTTTTGTTAAATATACTTCAAACATTAACCTCATAGCTTATCACCTCATTATAAGTATATCATATCACTAAAACTAAAAAAATAATTTTCTGGATTTTATTTTTCTAATAAATATATCATGGGCATTTCTTTTCTTTTTTCATACAATATATTGTTAGGAGGATTTTATGGAGAAAGTATTGGAACTTCATCATTTAAAAAAGAATTATCAAACATCAAAAGAAGAAATATTAGCTTTAGAAGATATTAGTTTTTCTGTTTTTGAAAATGAATTTATTTCTATTATTGGACCTAGTGGATGTGGAAAAAGTACTATTCTTTCTATTCTTAGTGGTCTTACAATGAAATCTGGTGGAACTATTTCTATAAAAGATTCTTGTAAAATTGCTTATATGTTACAGGATGATTGTCTTCTTCCTTTTCGTACTGTTTTAGATAATTGTCTTATTGGCTTAGAAGTTAATGGTTTATTAAATGAAGATAATAAAAATTATGTTATTTATCTTTTAAAAACTTATGGTCTTGAAGATTTTATAAATCAATATCCTGATAGTTTGTCTGGTGGGATGCGGCAACGTTGTGCTCTTATTCGAACTTTAGCTATAAAGCCAGATATTCTTCTACTAGATGAACCTACTTCAGCTTTAGATTATCAATCTGGATTAGCTATTAGTAATGATATTTATCAAATTATTAAACAAGAAGGCAAAACAGCTATTATGGTTACTCATGATATTTCTTTAGCTATTAGTATGTCTGATCGAATTGTCGTTTTATCGAAGCGCCCATCTTGTGTTAAAAGCATTTATGACATCTCTTTTGAAAAAAGAAAACTTCCTGTTGAAAATAGAAAGGCAAAAGAGTTTTCTTCTTATTATGAAAAAATATGGGGGGATTTAGATGTTCATATTTAGTAGTGAGCACAATCAATTTATAAAAAAGATAAAAAAAGAAAAGAAGATTGTTCTTTTTTATCAAATTTTTATTTGCATTTTTTTTCTTCTTCTTTGGGAAGGTCTTGCTCGCTTTTCGATTATTAATTCTTTTTTATACTCTTCTCCTAGTCAAATTCTTCATACTATTCTTTCTTTAAGTAAAAGTGGAGAATTATATCATCACATGTTTGTTACTATTTGGGAAGTTTTTCTTAGTTTTACGATTTCATCTATTTTGGGAATCTTTATTGCTTCTTTATTATGGAGATTTGAAAGATTATCAAAAATCCTAGATCCTTATATTGTTATTTTGAATTCTTTGCCAAAAGTAGCTTTAGGACCATTAATTATTATTTGGATTGGTGCTAGTATTCATTCTATTGTTTTTATGGCATTAACTATTAGTATTTTTACTACTATTATTACTATTTATAATGGTTTTATATCTGTAGATAAAAAATATATTATCTTATTAAAGAGTTTTGGGGCAAAAGATCATCAAATATATCGAAAAGTTATTTTCCCTAGTAATTTATCTTTGATTTTTTCTACTTTAAAAATAAATATTTCATTAAGTCTGATTGGAGTTATTATGGGAGAATTACTAGTATCTAAAAATGGTCTAGGTTTTCTTATTATGTATGGTTCTCAAATATTTCAGCTCAATCTTGTTATTAGTAGCATTTTTATTCTTGGTGTTGTTTCCTATCTTATGTATATAATTATTGATAAAATTTGGAATTTTATCAATATCAAATACTAATAATATTTTTTCTTGAGTATATTCTATACATTAAAAAACAGGACTTAAAATCCTGTCCGTTATTTATGTTATATTTAAATGGTGAATAATAATGATTATTTAGCTATTTTCTTCTTTAAGGGTTCAATTAAAGTGTTGACAAAATTTTGAGGGTTATATATATCTCTCACACTTGGGAATAATTGTCCTGATGTTTGATTTGTATTGCGGTGAACAACCCATTTTGCATATACAATATGGTTTTCAACTTTGTCTACAACGGTTTCTGAATTAACTATTTCACCACTGTAAATATCTTCTCCTACAAGAAATTCACCACTTCCTTGATTTACATAAAAGGTTCCGTTAATTCTATCATATAATCCTGCTTCACTATCATTTTTTCGATAACAAGGAACAAAATCTCTAACTAATGTTTCGTTATCATATATTTTGTAGGAGTATAATTTTTGAGGTCCTTGTGATCTTACATTATTTGTATTAACTGAAAAGATGTACATATTGTCATAGCCATGAAAGTTTTCATAGGCAAATTCGTGGAGAATATTTCCATCTAGTGATACTATATTTTTATTAAAGTCCAAAATATGTCTTAAGGTATCAGATGTCCCCTTAGAGACATTTAATGAATTGTATCCCACTAACCATTGACCACCATTAGCCCAAGTTGAGCCAAACCTAAAGCGTTGCTTGCTATTATTAGCGTCCTCTGTTCCAGTAAAGTAGAAACCGTGTTCATTCTTTTTGGTCGTATACTGAAAGTCAGCTATAATTCTAGTATCTTGATTTGGGGTAAATCCTGTATTTATATATTGCCCATTAGCATGCTCGACGGTAGTAGTTCCTTCAATATACTCAACCTCTTGATACTCATCTGGAATAGTAGTATCGCTACTAATCCAACCAACAAAATCATAGCCATCCTTTGTTGGAATAGGTAATTCCCCATAAACTTCATCTGCATGCACTATCTTAGTAGCGGTATCTCCGCTTCCAGTCCATTTTTCACCATTTGGAATAGTGCCGCCATTTGGATTAAAAGTTAACGTTAAATCTTTCTTTATATATTCTGGTGATAATGTAATATTTTCTGTTATTTTAATAGTTCTTTGATATGTAGTGATATTGTCATTCCATTTTATATCTAGTCCTTCTGATTCTCTGTTTACTGCTGTTAAGGTGATTGAAGTGTCATAGCTATATGTTCCCGACAAATTACCTTCCAATATATATTGTGGGTTATTTATTGTTAAATTGTATTGTTTTCTCTGGTATTCATAAATCACTTCAGTACTACCATCACCATTAATAGTTATAGTTTTAGTTGATGGAGAAGTAAATCCTTGATAGTTCTTTACTGGTGGGGTTACTTTCTCATCCGTAGTCCCTATATTCTCTTCTGTATCGGCAATATAATAGTTATCTAGGTCTAAATTTTGCTTTTTATGTATTACCTTATATGGTGTGTCAGTTCTAGCAACGAATATTGCCTCTATTGTAAGAGGTCCTTTAACAATCGTATTAGATGTTACTTCGTTTTCCTTATTGTCTACCCATTTTATAAATTTATATCCCATTTTTGTTGGTAGTGGTAGTTCTCCTATTGCTTCTCCATAAGTAATTTTTTTAGTTATTAACGGTTCTCCATCATTTCTATTTATTGTAATATCATATGTTTCAAATTTTCCAATTATGTTTATGTCTGTAAATTTTATTGAAGTTTCGAAATTCTTCTGTGCAATTACAATAAATGGAATAGGTAATATACTTAATAGCAGTAATAATGTGCCAACTTTTAATTTTTTTGATTTTTTGTTTATTAAAGTTAAGAATAGTCCAAACATGCATAATATTAGAGGAAGTATCAAAGTTATTATATTATTTCCGGTTTTTGGATTTACAATAATTTCTGTTTTTTTACCATCTTCTCTTGCAAAATTAATTTTTATGGTTAAATCACTAAGCTGTATTTTGCTTTCATTTAGTAGTTGCTTATTATAAACAAACTTTACAGTAACTTTAGTTGTTTCTCCTTGGGATATATAATTTTCATCAAAATTGTATTCTACTTTTATATTATCACTTGTATTATTATCTACTATAGAATTTATCTTATATTTTGATAATTCATTGTTTTTTAAATCAAGTTCGACTGTAACATAATCGTTTAATTCATTGAATGTTATAGTACTATCAATTAAATTATTGGAAATAGTTAGTGGTGATACTGTTATAGTACTACTTTGTTCTTTAACTTTTGCATCTACTATTTCAATATTGTTTGTAGTGGCATTTACTGATGTTATTCCTATTATCAATATGATAAACAAAATTCCTAAAACTATCGTCTTGCATTTTTTCATACTCTTATCAATCCATTCTTCTTTATATATATGACTTATTTATCCATCTATCTTATTTTTTTATTGTACTATTTTTTCTTCTTTTTTTCAACAATTTTTAGAATTCAAAGCTTTTTCACTTTGTTAGGGATATAATTACTACTTTGATTAATTTCTTTTGAATAGAATATATTAGAATATACATAGGAGGTGGTGTCTATTAATCTTCGATGCTTATATTTATATATTGTTATATTGGCACTACTTATTGTCATAATTGGATTAATTTTTTAATTGTATATTCAAAAAAGAAAGGTAATTAAATAGTACTTTTCTTTTTTATTTTTATCAGTTCGTTATTTATGTAAAATGAGAAGCAGAACAAAATATCTTTTGATATTATGATTTATTTTTATACAATCACCCTATTCTTATTATAATGTTGATTTTTTGTCAGCAAAAATTAAGCACTAGCTTGCTTGTTACCATGAAATGTCTACGGGTAAACATAACAGTTTTAATTTATTGACGTAAACCACAAGTATTATATATTTTTTAAATTTTTTCAAATTATTCCCCATTGTTTTTTTAATGCGATATAATGATGATAGAAAGGAGTAATTTTAATGAAAGAGAGATTTAATGAAACAATTAATTCTATTATTATTTCATCAGTTTTAGTTTTTATTATAGGATTAATAATGGTTCTATTTCCAGCAATATCAATTGAAACATTTGGAGTTATAATATCAACTTATATTATTATGCATGGAATTATCTTAATTTATTTAGATATTAAAGCAACGAATTATTATATTCCATTTGATGGATTTTTTCCTGGTATTTTATCTATATTAATGGGAATTTTTCTTCTTTGTAAATCTAATCTATTACTAGTAGTATTTACTATAATTATTGGTATGTGGATGATATTGTCAAGTATTAACCATATTAAAGTAGCGATTAAACTAAGTCATACAAAACTTCCTTGGTTACAAATACTAATTCTTGGTATATTAGATTTAATTGCTGGTATTGTTATGATATTTAATCCATTTGAAGCAACAATCTCATTGACATTATTTACAGGGGTTATGATAATGATGCATTCTATGATTACTATATTTGATCTGATAATCATAAAGAAAGATATTAATGGTATTAATGAAGCTTTAAAAGATGAACTAAAAAAAATCACAAAGTAGTTTTTAATTATGAAAAAAAGAAGGGATTTCCTTCTTTTTTTTTAATTTTTTCCAAATACTGTGAATGATAGCATTAGCCCTCCACAAATGTTTGCCGAATGTTCATTATAACCATATTCACCAAAAGTAAAAGGCATTATGAATGGAACGTTTTTCGTTTCTTTTATTATTTGTTTATGAACCTCTTCTATTCTTTTTCCTATGCCTAACTTTCTCCCACCACTATGAATTAAAATATAGGCTGCTGGTTGTGTATATGTCTTTTTCTTTAAATTTCTTATCGTGTTTCCTGTTGAATGAATTAATTCATCAGTAGTTATTTCACATTGAATGATTGCAGTTCCTTCTACTACTTTGTTTCCTAAAGTAATTGTGTCATCAGCTGTTGTTTTTGTTCCCATATCATTTCCAAAAATTGGATGTCTAATAACCGTTAAATTGCCTAAAGGATCTTTAATTCCTAGGGGCTTTACGATTGAAGAGGCTAATAAATTAAAACCAATTAAGGTGCTAGGGGATACATGGACCCAATGAGCATATTTTTTTAATGCTGATATTCCATCAATAGATACTAGTGTTCTTTGGTTTTTTACTTTTGTTATTAATCCACAATTATTTGTTTCTTTATATGCACCTGTAAAAGCAGTTGCAATTTCATTATCAGTATAGAAAAATGCTACAGCAACTCCATCTGATAGAATTGTATTATTACAGATAATTTTCCAATTGCCACTAATCGTATCATCTGCTGCACTTCCTCCAAACATTGGAACTCTTCCTATAATGTCTTGAATTCCCATTAAATATTCTTCTTCCTCTTTAGGTGTTGCTACCATATAAAAATAAGATGGTGCTTTTATTGTTTGGGCATTCTCTATAGCTGATATTGCTATTTTTCTGCCTATTACCCGAGGATTTCTACCAGCTTCATGACAAGCAATTCCAACCTTTGTGTTTTCATCTATAATTGATAGCATCCCAGCAAAACCTTGCTCTGAAGCTATAAATCCTTCTGGAACAATAATTCCTCCACTACTAGTGCATCCTATAATTGGTGAAGAATTAATACTTTGTATTCCTTTTACAATCTGTTCTATATCACTTTTTGCTGAAGTAAATAAAAAATTGCAGCTAACATTTTTTTCGTCTTTTATTGTTTTTGTAGCACACTCTAATCCCATAGTAAAACTATTTGGATTTGTACTATATCCAACTTTTGCTTCCATGCTTTGTGCCTCTTTAATAAGCTTGCTTATATAAAGAAATAATATTATCTACGGTTACTTCTCGTGGATTTCCGGTGGTACATATATCTTTTATAGCTTGCTCAGCTAGGGTTGGTATCATCTCTTCTTGAACTCCAATTTCTCTTAGAGTTTGAGGAATTCTTAGCTTTTGAGATAATTCAACTACAGCATTTACTACCTTTTCTACTGCGGATTCATCATTTAAATTGTCCATATTTAGTCCAAAGGCCCTTCCCATATTTCTAAATAATTCTGGACATACTTCTCCATTAAATTTTAAAACATGGGGAAGTAATATTGCATTAGCCAATCCATGTGGAGTGTCAAAATAAGCTCCTAATGAGTGGGCCATTGAATGGACAATGCCTAAACCTACATTAGAGAATCCCATCCCTGCAATGTATTGGGCATAAGCCATTTTTTCTACAGAAATTTCATCTTTTTCGTTGGCTGCTTTTTCTAAATTTTTATAGATTAGAGCCATTGCATTTATATGAAATATATCAGGAATTAACCACCCTGCTTTAGTAATGTATCCTTCCATAGCATGTGTTAGAGCATCCATTCCAGTTGTGGCAGCTAATGACTGTGACATGCTTTGCATTAAATCTGGGTCAATAATAGCACATACTGGGATATCATGGACATCTACACAAACCATTTTCTTTCTTTTGGTCTCGTCTGTTATGACATAGTTTATCGTGACCTCTGCTGCGGTTCCTGCAGTTGTTGGTAATGCAAATACTGGTAATCCTTTATTTCGTGTCTTTATAGCCCCATCTAGGCTTATTATCCCACTATGCTCAGGATTCGTCATGACAATAGCTATTGCTTTTGCGGTATCAATAACACTTCCTCCGCCAACAGCAACAATAGCATCAATATTACTTATTTGGGCTACCCTTAAGCCTTCTTGCACATTAGCTATCGTTGGATTTTGTTTAACATTTAAATATTCAAAATAAATAATTCCTTCTTCCATTAAGATTTCTGTTATCATTCTTGTTACATTTGCTTGTACTAGCGTTGCATCTGATACTAATAAAACTTTTTCATATCTTCTTGATTTTAATTCTTCCGCTAGTTTTTTTCTAGAACCTCTTCCAAAATATGATGTTTCGTTTAAAACTACTCTATTTATCATTTTCTAGCCTCCCATTTTCTTCATTATATCACAATTTAATAAAATTACGTTCTTTTTCTATAATTTTATTTTAATATGTCCTGAGATTTTGAATTTAAGTTCAAACTTCCTATTCTTTTATTTAAATATGCATAATATCCTGCCGCTGCTATCATAGCTGCATTGTCTGTACAATATTTTATTGGAGGAACTGATAGCTCTACTCCTAATTCCTCGGCAAGCTCTTGCATTGATTTTCTTAAAACTCGATTTGCTGCTACTCCTCCAGCTATTATAATGTGTTTTATATTTTTTTCTAGTACTGCTTTTTTTACTTTTGAAGTAATCGACTTGACAACTACATTTTGAAATGATGTAGCTAAATCTGCTTGACGTATTTCATTCTTTCGTTGATTTTCATTATGAACTAGATTGATTACAGCACTTTTTAAACCACTGAATGAAAAATTGTAACTATTATCTTTTAGAGGAATAGGTAGCTTATAGGTATCCTTCCCTTCTGTTGATAACTTATCTAGTTTTGGACCTCCAGGGTATTCCAATCCTATTACTCTAGCAACTTTATCGTAACATTCTCCTATAGCATCATCCAAAGTTCCCCCTATTTTTTTAAATCTATAGTGTTCTTTCATTTCAATTAGTTCTGTATGGCCTCCACTTACAACTACTGCGAGTAATGGAAATTCTAATTCTTGTACTAAGCTATTAGCATAAATATGTCCTGCAATGTGATGAACAGGTATTAATGGCTTATTATAAATAAAAGATAAAGTTTTTGCTGCCTCTAGGCCAACTAGTAGTGAACCAATCAATCCTGGTCCATAAGTAATTGCAATAGCATCAATCTCTTCCATTTTCATATTTGCCTTTTGAAGGCACTCTTCTAAAACTATAGTTATGTTCTTTACGTGATGTCTGCTAGCAATTTCTGGCACTACTCCTCCAAAATCTTTGTGAATATCGATTTGTGAAGAAATTACTGTTGCTATTTCTTCTCTCCCGTTTTTGACAATTGATGCGCTAGTTTCATCACAGCTGCTTTCTATTCCTAAAATATAAATATCTTTCACAATATCATCTCACTTCATCTTAAGTCTTAATATAAATGGTTCTTTTTAGAATTCTTTGTTATCTTTTTTTCTTTCCATTAAAATGCCGTCCACACCATCATAATAGCCATTGCGAATTGCTTGTTTTACAAAGCCCACTTTTTCATATAAATGAATCGCTGGAAGATTTTCTTTATTTACTTCCAGTGTAATATCTTTTTCCACATGTTTTAGAAAAAAATTCAATAATTTTTGACCTTTTCCACAGTTTCTGTGACTTTTTTTTATTTCGAATTGATTAATTTCTGCTCTTTCATAGATATCACTATAATAAAGATAACCTAGAAGTTCATCTTTTTCTTTCAATATTAAATATCTAGCAAAAGGATTATTTTTAAATTCTTGTTTTACTTCATCAATTGAAAGAAAAGAGTTTTTAGCTTCTTCTAAGTTATTTTCTGTTAATTCAATAATCATTTCTTACTTTCTTCTGCCTCTGTTAATTTTAAGTATTCTGGATTTACAGCATGTGGATTTATTTTTTTTCTATCTTTAAAAAATTCCACTATTTTTAATATATTAGGATCATAGCTTGTTTTATCTGAAAAATCATCAAATTCATCATTTGTGATAATTTCATATTCTTTAATATTTTTTAGTTTTTCTTTCAATTCTTCTAATTTTATATGTTGTGGTTTTAATATTTTCTCATTTTTATTCCCATAAATGGCAGCATATACAAAACCCCTTCTGGCATCAATCATCGGTACATGATTTGTTTCTTTTTTACCTGACAAAGACATAGCTTCTAAAGAATAAATTGTTGTGATGGGAATATTTAAACTCCAAGCATAAACTTTTGCTATAGTAAGTCCAATACGTATTCCAGTAAAGCTTCCTGGTCCATTCACAACAATTATCTTTTTGATATCAGTTGGTTCTAATCCACTTTTTTCAAACATCCTAGCAATTTTTGGCAAAGCCACTTCTGATAAATTTTTATCATCTTCTTCTTTTATCTCTTCTATTACTTTATTTGAATCTACAATAGCGGAATATAAATACCTAGAGGAAGTATCTATGTAAAGAATCATAATATAGCCTCACATAGTTCTTCATACTTTTTTCCATATGGAATTAAGGTAATTGTTCTTTTATTTTCGTCTTCTGTTGAACTTTTGATGATGATATCTAGACGTTTTTCTGGTAAATAATCTGGAATCATATCGGCCCATTCAATAATAGTTACACCTTTTTTGGTAAAATA
>OCTX012174511.1_pt1 | contig 11589 bp, 6 predicted proteins | sample 1539691 | NCBI WGS metagenome assembly OCTX01 (sample SAMN02144231, study PRJEB22623) | gut metagenome | biome: sheep rumen | host: Ovis aries | place: New Zealand | reverse complement strand
ATTCATTTAACAACTCTCTTTGCCTTGCTTGACAATAATATAACTTTTCAATATTTCCGTCTCTCATCGTTTCTTGTATATCTCTTATCTCGTTAAAAAGACTCTTTCCATAATCACCAATAGAAATCCTTTCAATCTTTCCCAACAAATCATCTATTTTATTTACTACAATTTGATTATTTCCAGATTTATCTGGACCAAAATAAAGTATTAATAATAAACCAGTTTCTTGAATATCCGGAAACATTTGTTGTATCTCTTCTTCTTTATAATTCTCTCCATATTTACTAAAATAATTATCAGTCCATTTAACAACACAATAACAAGCTGTAATAAACCTGCTTGTTGCTTTTCTAACATCCTGTATCCATTCAATCCTCGCATGAGCTTTCAAGTCGGCATCTATTTTCTTTTGATTCCATTTTTCTTCAAAATCTTTCTGCTGTTGAAGTAATTTATCTTCTCTTTCACGCTGTTCTTTTCTTAAAGCATCCTCACGTTTCTGCTGTTCTTCATTGTTCTTCTTTCCATTTATCATAGAAATAACAGAAGAACAACCGCCTGCAACAGCTAAAAGTATTACAATCCCCTGCTCAATATACTCAATAAGAGAGCGTCCAGAATCATCTTCAGAATATGTAACTATCAAAAAAATCGCAGTTCCAACAACAATAATTACTGAAATAATAATAGTCCATATTATCCATTTTCTTGAATTAAACTCTTTTGCTTCATTTTCTGCCATAACTATCCCTCCAACCAATATAATACCTAAATAATACACCACCCGCCATAAAAAGTCAAGGACTGCCGTAAAACAGCAGTCCCTAACATTAATATTTCTTAGTATTGAGCACTCTTATAGAATTGAGTATCAGCAGCATAGCCGTACCGGAGTCCGCAAAAACTGCGAACCACATATTAGGTATTCCTGCAAGTCCGAGGATAAGCACCGCTGCTTTTATAGCGAGTGCAAAAGCGATATTTTCATATGACACCCTCAGAGCTTTATCTGCTATACGTTTTGCCTTGACTACAGCCTCAGGCTCGGAGTTCATAAATACAGCGTCAGCCGCTTCAAGAGCAAGGTCAGCTCCGGTATGCATAGCTCCGCCGACGTCAGCTCCGGCGAGTACAGGACCGTCATTGATACCGTCGCCCACGAACATAACAGCTCCGGACTTACTGCGTATCTTCTCTATCTCAGCAAGCTTACCGTCCGGAAGCAGACCGCCGTAAGCCTTATCCACACCAAGCTCAGTACCGACTGTCTCAGCATTTTCTGCCTTATCTCCCGTTAGCATAGCAGTAAATATTCCCATTCTTTTAAGCTCCGCAACAGCTTCTTTTGAAGTATTCTTTACAGTATCCGAGACTACTATCCTGCCCGAGAGTTTGCCGTCAACAGCTATATAAACAACGCTTCCGGCAGTTTTTTCCTTAGCCTCTCCGAGAGAAATATTGTTTTCAGACATAAGTCTTTCATTTCCGCAGAGTATATTTTTTCCTTCCAGCACAGCTGAAACTCCCCTGCCGGCAAGTTCACTCACCTTATCAGGCTCACTTAGAGCAACTGAATTATTCTTACAGTATTCAACAATACTTTCCGCAACAGGGTGAGTTGAGGACTGCTCACAGCTTCCGCAAATCTTCAGTATTTCATTTTCGCTCACGTTTCCATAACTCTTTACTGATGTTACATTAAAGCTTCCATTTGTGAGAGTACCGGTCTTGTCGAAAGCTATAGCCTTGACTTTTCCAAGAGCTTCTATAGCATCTCCGCCTTTAAAGAGTATTCCAAGCTTTGAAGCAGCTCCGATTCCGGAAAAATATGCAAGCGGCACACTTAATACCAACGCACACGGACAGCTTATTACCAGAAAAGTTAGTGCAGTATATATCCATTTATTCCAATCACCGGTTATGAGTGACGGTACAACTGCTGTGACAGCAGCTATAGCTATTACTATCGGAGTATAAACTTTTGCAAATCTTGTTATGAAGCGGTCTATTTTAGGCTTTCCGGCAGAAGCATCCTCGACAGCATGAGCTATTTTTGCTATCATGGAGTCGTCTGCTGCTGCTGTTGCACGGAGAGTAAATGTATCAGAAAGATTTATGCATCCCGACATTACTGAATCGCCTGTCTTTACTCCTACCGGCACAGGTTCACCGGTCACTGCTGAGGTGTCTATTCGTGATTCTCCGGACTCTATAACACCGTCAACCGCTATACGTTCTCCGGATTTTATTCTCAGAATATCACCTATCTCTATCTCGTCAGAAGATATACGCCTGTACTCGCCGTCACGCAGAACGTCAGCTTCTTCGACTTTAAGTCCCGCAACATCTGTTATAGCTTTTCTGCTCTTTGAAACAGCATAGTCCTCAAAAAGCTCGCCTATCTTGAAGAACAGTACAACTCCGACTGCTTCTGCGTACTCTCCAAGAGCAAACGCACCTATAGTCGCAACGGTCATAAGGGTATTTTCATCAAAGAAATTGCGTACTTTTATGTTCTTCCATGTAGCTTTAAGGACTCCCGAACCCAATATCAGATATGAAGCTGCAAAAAGCACTATCGTCAGCGGTAAAATGTCGAGAAGTTTTCCGGTGAGCAAAGCTGCTCCAAAAAGAAGTATACCTATTATAAAGGGGACAGCCTCATGAGCAAGTCCTGATTTTTCTTTCTCATCATCCTGCTTGCTGTTCGCCTTTTTTATGGGAGCGATCACAACTCCCGGTTCTATCGCATCAGCAGTCTTGTTAATGAGTTCAAGAAGTTCATCATCTATATCTCCGTTTATAATGAATTTCTTCATTGGAAAATTCAGAACAGCCCCCTCAACTCCGTCAAGATCGTTGAGAGCTTCCTCTATTTTCGCACCGCAGTGAGCACAGTCAAGATTAGAAATGCTGAACTCCCTGCTTTTCGCATTGATATTTATATGTCTCTCATTGTGGTGATGCTCGTGGTCGTGGTCACAGCAATGGTCATGCTCGTGATGATGTTCGTGGTCGTGGTCACAGCAATGATCATGCTCGTGGTGATGTTCGTGGTCGTGGTCACAGCAATGATCGTGGTCATGGTGATGCTCATGGTCGTGGTCACAGCAATGATCGTGGTCATGATGATGCTCGTGGTCGTGGTCACAGCAATGGCCATGCTCGTGGTGATGTCCGTGTTCGTGATGATGCTTGTTAGCATCGTGCTTCTCGTGAGGTATTATCTCTACGTCGGGTTCTATCTTTTTGGCAAGCTCATTCATACGCTTTACCGTTTCGTCCGTAACATCTCCGTGAACTTTAAGCTTCATCATTGGAAAATTCAGCACAACAGCTTCTATCCCCTCGATCCTGCTTATAGCTTCTTCTATTTTAGCACCGCAATTGGCACAATCAAGATTTTTTATACTAAAGACCTTCTCCATAAGTTCACTCCTTTTAAATTGAACGATTGTTCATGTGTTTATTATATCATCCTTTCACTCGTTTGTCAATACATTATTTACATTTTCTTGATTAATTGATACAAATATGTTATAATGTATGAGACCATGATACTGAATTCTATTCAGTTTTTACAAACTAACAAATTTCAAAAATTTTTTTAGAAAACTTCGTCTTTTTTGCAGTCTGAAATCACTTATTAGTGAAAGCTTTCACAGCATACTAAAAAGGAGTGAGACCATGACTGCCGAAACTAAACTATCTGCCGGAGGTGACGGTATCATTTTCGCCGCTATTACTCATAAAAAGAATATAACTGTCACAACAGGAAACGAAAGTGTCAACGATCTTATCATATCATGCAGCACATCTAAAGAAGCTCTTTGTAGATTATATGAAATGTTCAAGAACAACGTTTTTGCTGTTGCTTACAGTATCACCGCCGACTATCATCTGTCGGAGGACTGTGTTGCCGAAACTTTTGTCAGGCTGACTCAGGTGAAAAGGTTCTCCGCATCTAAAGGAGACGGCAAAGGCTTCATTCTTACTATCGCTCGCAACGTTGCATTAGAACTCCGCCGCAAATACAAACTCGATATAAAAGATACCTCAGATCAGCTGATACAGAATTACGGTGATTCCGAGTTAACTGTGGAAAACAGCATATTTATAAATCAGCTTCTGCAAAACCTTAACGACAAACAAAGGCAGATAGTCGTTATGAAAGTATGTGCAGAGCTAACATTCAAAGAGATCGCAAAAATAATGAAAAGTCCGGAAACTACCGTTAAATCAAGATACAAACGTGCAATGACGATCTTAAAGGAAAAGGCAGGTGTTGAAAATGAAAAAGTCTGATGTAAACGGAGATACTCAGTTTGAAGAACTCCTTAAAAGCAAAATGAACGAGCTTTCTGATTCTGTAAACTGCTTCGATAAGATCTCCGCCAAAGCTTTTCCTGACAAACAAGAGGATTTTTCAGACAGCGAGCTTACCGTAAGCGATCTTGAAAATATTACCGGCAAACGTAAGGGTATACCTGCTTTAAAGTTTATTTCTATAGCAGCTGCTTTTGTGCTTTTAGCAGGCATTATTCCTAAATTAGCTTTAGTCAACAGCATCCGCAATAATTTTATGGATAAGGATAAAGACTGTGCATTCAAAAATATACTTTCAGAAATAAACTCCGAAACTAACAATTTTGATTATCTTACTTTCGATGTAACACTTGAACACTACGTCAATAACTATGTTCTCGTCACACCATTCTACAAATGTCCGTTCAAAATAACCGACGACAAGGACGCTAATGTAAGAATATATATCAAAAAATGCGGAGATATGCTGACAAATCAGATATATGCAGTTGAATATACCGGCGAATACTCCGATAAGAATGTGATAGCAGCGGCAAGCAATGGTGTATACTTTACAGAAAGCGAAATAAAAGAACTGTCAGAAGAATATAACATACCTGAGATAAATACTCCCGACGATACTCTCTATATGATATATTCAAACGCAAATTGCTCATTTTCTATCAACAATTCCGGTCAGCTTAAAGATAACGACGGAAACCTCATAAATGCTGCCGGATTCGGTGACAGAACTATATTCAAAGACGAAAACGGCACTCACGTTCTTTTATACGATGTACTGTATTACACCACAAACATAGACAATAAAAACTCGGAATTTTTCTATGATACCGAGATAATTGAACTCTCCGCACAGTCATTAAGCGAATATAATATGGCTGAAAACAACTGGAAATACTCAGTAAACTGCGATGATGCCTCTGTACTCCCCAAGAGGGATGAATCATGCTTCACTAAAGTCGATATCATACCAGAAACACAAGATGCGAACTTTAGCAGTGCTAACGATATAAAATACTGTATCTATCACAACATCTTCCCAGAAGCCGGCGAAAAGCTATCAGAGTCCGATATAAACGAAATTTCAAATGAAGTGATATCTATATCAGCTTCTTCCGGATACTCCCAGACTTCACAGGACATAACCAATGTTCAGGATGAGGATTGGATTTTTTTAACAAGCATACGTCCGCCTATGATACCTTCACTGAAAGAAAACCTGATGATATTCTATACTCCGAACGAACCAAAAACGGAAAAAATAGAATCCACAATAAAATCATCTCCGGTTTACTCAGAGGAAAGTCTGAGTTCCGATGTATTCGGCAAGTCAGATATAGAGGCTAAGTTAGACTCGCTCAGAAAAATATCCGAGTCAGACAATGTTTTTGACGATAAGTCCGCACAGTATATCACAAACGAAACAGAACTTCTGAAAGTGTTTGAAAATAAAATAGAAGAGTCTGAAAGAAACGGAAAACAGTCAAATATCAGCGACAAACATGAATAAATGTCGCAAAGGGGTGCTCAGCGATCTTTAATGCGGAAGCTCGCTCAATAACAAAAAAGTTTACATAAATATGTCTGTAATTACCTGAAATAATTTCGACCTCCTATGGCTTACTTTGCGTCATGGGAGGTCATTTTTATTACGTCGATATATGTATATATAAAAAGTTAATACCCATACAATGAACATTTTATTAAAAAAGCATTGCATAAATGTGAAAAATAGTGTATAATATCTTTAAATGTAATCGGACAACTTTTCTAAAAGGAGAGATATTTATGAATAAAAAAAGACTTCTTTCTGCTTTGCTGGCTGTGTCTATGATACCGGCTTTGTGTTCCTGCGGAAAGACGGATTCAACCTCCGATGGAGGAGATGCCATTGCTATCGATCCTACAACAAAAACTACAAATGCAGACGAGGAAAATTATTCAAACGAATCCTCTGACTCATATCACTCAATAGTAAATGGACATTCACCTAAAAAAACTACTACCACCAAAGTTACAGGAACTAAAATAAGCACCGAAACTACAACTAAATCAACCGCTCCCGCTAATTCATTACATACAACTCCAAGCAGCGGAAATCCACACTCCAACAACAATTATTCAACAGCCGGAAATTATTCCGGATACAACAACAGACCAAGTTACAGCGGTGGAAACAACAGCTCCGGCGGAAACAGCCACTCCGGCGGCAGTACAATAATAACTACCAATGTTCCGGTCACTACTGCTGTTCAGCACATACCAGCTCCGACTACTCAGGTAACAACTGTTCCTAAAATCACAACTCAGCCTCCGGTTGAAGTGCCTGACGAAGAAAAAGAGTGTACCGCTGTTATCGACCTCAACGGCAAACCAAGCTTCACCGGAAACAACGTGACCGTTAATGGCAATGTGGTAACTATAACTGCCGGCGGCTATTATCAAATTTCCGGCTTCACATTCGGCGGCAGGATCTGTGTTGATACTGCTTCAGATGAAGCTGTTACACTGGTACTTGACGGTGCTGATATACATAGTATATCGGGTCCGGCTTTACTTGTAAACAAAGCTAAAAATTGTACAATAAAAGTAGCTGACGGCACGGTAAACTCACTCAGCGACAACACTAAAGACAATGTCCATGACGGCGTTATCTTCTCAAATGCCAGCCTCAGATTCAAAGGCAGCGGAACTCTGAATATCGATGCCGGAAATGCTCACGGTATCGCAGGTAACGTTATCGCCTTTGAAAGCGGTACATATAATATAAATGCCATACGCTGCGGACTCCACGCTCATAACGATATAAATATAAGCGGAGGAACACTCACCATAAGCGGCGGTGCTCAAGAAGAAAAAAGCGTGATTTATTCTGATAGCCGCTTAATCCACTCAGGCGGATATGTTTTCGCTGCCGGCAATGCGGTAACTGCACCAACAGCATCATCGTATCCATATGTAATAGCTGATCTCAGCGAGCCGGAATATGGCGGAAGTACAGTTGAGATGTACTTGAACGGAAAGCAGGTCAAAAAGTTTGAGCCGTACGATGATTTCCGCCGCCTCATGCTGCTGTCTCCGGAAGTTACTGTCGGAAAAAGTTTTTACACTATTATCAACGGAGTAAAATCATCAGTCATTACAATAGGCAAAGGTCAGAACTTGTTTTCGGTGAAATAAAGTATTTTTAATTAACATATTGTAAATAAGTATTTCTATATAATCAATTCACAAAAAGTTAACCCGAAAAATAGTACATTTTCAAGTAAAAGTACACTTTTTTATATTTTTGTGTATTTTTGTATATTGTCAAGCACGTAGATTTGCGATATAATACATACAGCAAATGAAAAATACTTGATATTCAATATCAAGTACCCTCCCCTCTCATGTGCTTGATATTGGGTATTGATTCGTTTGCGTGCCATAGAAAAAGTTTCATTAACAAAAAAAACTAACCCCTTTCATTTGTAATTTTTTCATGTTTTCTATTCTCAATAACTTTTTTTAACTTAATGTTACGGATCGGTTCACAGTGCTAAACGGTTTTCCGTTTGAACCACCACACCTTCCCTTCATGGGAAGGATTTTTTTACATTGTGAAATTTGCGTGAAAGATTATATAATTCGCTTGACAAATTCTATAATCTGTGGTATTCTATATATAACAGAGGTGATAAAAATGAAAAGAAGCGTTTACAGTCTCGTCCTCATGGACGATATAATAAAAGCCGTAGATGCTGAGGCTTACCGACGTGGCACAAGCCGCTCAAACCTTATTAATCAGATACTCGCCGAAAATCTCTCTTGTATAACTCCGGAGATGAGAATGCATGATATATTTGAGTCTCTCTCCGAACTTATCAGCAGCAGTTTCCAGATACAGCAGCAGCGTTCTGCTTCGCTTCTCACCTTGAAAACTGCCCTCGAATATAAATACCGTCCTACTATTAATTATAAGGTAGAACTCGAACGTGTTCCGGATCAGTTCATCGGCACTCTGAAAGTTCAGATCCGTACTCAAAGTGACGCTCTGATACAGCTGTTCAATAGCTTCTTCGCTTACAGAATAAAATTTGAAGCAACTCAGCTCGCTTCGATCGGCTATAATAATTATACCTGCGAACTCGGCAACGGAAGCTTTACAAGAAAACTCCTGAACACAGGTCTGAGTGAAGACCATTTAGGTGAGGCTATAAGCTGCTATCTCAGCAACCTGAATACAGCTATACAGGCTTATTTCTCCGCTCCGCAGCTGTTTTACGAAAACGCTCCGGAACTTGAGAAAAAATACATCGCTTTGCTCTCAGATGCTATTATTTAGCTTATTGCTCCCCCAACTAAACCTTGCCAACCAATGCTCGTCATAAAGAAAATTTCTCAGCGTCAGAAAAACTTGAAATGCGTAAGCATTCCTGCGTTTTCCTTCCTTGATAAATTTCCTTTCTGCCTTTGCCTTTTTGGCAAAGTTTAATTGGGGGAGCAATAGTTTCACACGTAAACGGTAATATAGATAAGGAGGATTTAATATGAATGCAGAAAAATTAACTAAGAGATCGCTTGATGCCGTCCGAAAGGCTCAGAGCATTGCCGTGATGCAGTCAAACAGCGTTATCGAACCTATCCACATTCTCGCCGGTCTTCTGAAACAGGAAAACGGACTTATCCCTCAACTGCTCAGAAAAATGAATATCGATGCCGATATTTTTGAAACCGAAACAGATAAAAAAATAAATATGCTCCCAAAGGTAACAGGCAGCGGAAGAAGCAGCAATTTAGGCATTTCTGCCGAGGCTGACCGTATCCTCACATCAGCTGAAACTATCGCTTCCGATATGAAGGACGAGTTCGTTTCTGTTGAGCATATCATGCTCTCACTCATCGCTTCAAAAGACAGGGACGTTTCTCAGCTCATGAGTGTTTTCAATATCGACCGTGAGAAATTTTTAAGTGCTCTTATGTCTGTAAGAGGAAACGCTCGTGTGACCAGCGAAAATCCGGAGGATACTTACGATGTGCTCACAAAATACGGTCAGGAGCTTGTTGGTCTTGCAAGAAGAAATAAGCTCGACCCTGTTATCGGCAGAGACAGCGAAATAAGAAACGTCATCCGCATACTTTCAAGAAAAACTAAAAATAATCCGGTACTCATCGGTGAACCGGGTGTTGGTAAGACTGCTATCGCTGAGGGACTTGCTCTGCGTATCGTTGCCGGTGACGTACCGGACAGCCTTAAAGACCGCAAAGTGTTCTCACTCGATATGGGTGCTCTCGTTGCTGGAGCTAAGTACAGAGGCGAATTTGAGGAGCGTCTGAAAGCTGTACTCAACGAGATAAAAAACAGCAACGGTCAGATACTTCTCTTCATCGACGAGCTCCACACAATAGTCGGTGCCGGTAAGACTGACGGTGCTATGGATGCCGGAAATCTCCTTAAACCTATGCTCGCAAGAGGCGAACTCCACTGTATAGGTGCTACTACACTCAACGAGTATCGTCAGTACATCGAAAAAGACCCGGCTCTCGAAAGACGTTTCCAGCCTGTAATGGTCGACGAGCCTTCTGTTGAAGATACCATTTCTATCCTCAGAGGTCTTAAAGAAAGATATGAAGTATTCCACGGCGTTAAGATTCATGATAACGCTCTAATATCTGCTGCCGTACTCTCCAACAGATACATCACAGACCGTTTCCTCCCTGATAAGGCTATCGACCTCATTGACGAAGCCTGTGCTACTATAAGAACTGAAATGGACTCTATGCCTACTGAGCTCGATGTTATTTCACGTAAAATAGTACAGCTCGAAATCGAGGAGGCTGCACTCAAAAAAGAAAGCGATAATATCTCAAAGGAACATCTTGAAGAAATACAGAAAGAACTCTCAGAGCTGCGTGAGAAATTTAACGCTATGAAAGCTAAGTGGGAGAACGAAAAGAACGATATATCCGCTGTTCAGAAGCTCCGTGAGGACATCGAAAATGTCGGCGGTGAGATCGAAAAGGCTGAGCGTGAATATGACCTCAACAAAGCCGCAGAGCTGAAATACGGCAAACTCCCTCAGCTTCAGAAAAAGCTTGAAGAACTCGAACAGCAGGCAGAAAAAGACCTCAGCGGCGAAAGACTTCTCCGTGACAAGGTAACAGAAGAAGAAATAGCTAAGATAGTCTGCCGCTGGACAGGCATCCCGGTTTCAAAGCTCATGGAGGGCGAAAAAGAAAAGATAATGGGACTCGAAAACCTGCTCCATAAGCGTGTTATCGGTCAGGACGAAGCCGTTACAAGAGTTAGCGAGGCTATACTCCGCTCCCGTGCAGGTATACAGGACCCTGACAGACCTATCGGTTCATTCCTTTTCCTCGGTCCTACCGGTGTTGGTAAAACCGAACTCGCAAAAGCTCTCTCCGAAATACTCTTCGATGACGAGCGTAACATCATACGTATCGATATGAGCGAATATATGGAGAAATTCAGCGTAAGCCGTCTTATTGGAGCTCCTCCAGGATATGTGGGATACGACGAGGGCGGTCAGCTCACAGAAGCAGTCCGCAGAAAACCTTATTCAGTTGTACTATTTGATGAGATCGAAAAAGCTCACCCTGATGTATTCAATATTCTCCTTCAGGTACTCGATGACGGTCGTATCACAGACTCTCAGGGACGTACTGTAGATTTCAAGAATACTATCATTATCCTCACTTCAAATCTCGGCTCTCCTTATATTCTCGACGGTATTGATGCAAACGGCGAAATAACTGACGATGCACGCTCCAAAGTAGATGCTCTGCTCAAACAGCAGTTCCGTCCGGAGTTCCTTAATCGTCTTGATGAGATAATCTTCTACAAGCCTCTTGCAAAAACTGAGATAATCAAGATAGTCGATCTCATGCTCGCCGACCTCCAGAAACGTCTTGACGATAAGCATATCCGTATAAATGTCAGCGATGAAGCTAAGAATTATATCGTTGAATGCGGCTATGACCCGAACTTCGGTGCAAGACCTCTCAGAAGATTCATCCAGAGCAAGATAGAAACTCTCGCTGCACGTAAAATTATCAGCAGCGACCTCTCCGCAGGTGATACTATCGATATTGATATCGATGAGAATGGCTGCCTTTATGCGGAATAAGTCGTATATGTAAGTAATGTGTCCTCAATAACCGCCAACAGGCGGTTATTGCCCCGAACTTCGTTCGGGGAGCACAAATTCCTTATAAAACAGGAATTTGTGCATCACATTTCTTTATGTCAAGCTCATTTTG
>OCTX012111763.1_pt1 | contig 11589 bp, 4 predicted proteins | sample 1539691 | NCBI WGS metagenome assembly OCTX01 (sample SAMN02144231, study PRJEB22623) | gut metagenome | biome: sheep rumen | host: Ovis aries | place: New Zealand | reverse complement strand
ATGTAGATTGTGAAGAGCCAACAATAGCATTAGCATGTTTGGATCCAGAATTGGATTCATACAAAGACTGTCCTGCAGCTTGTAGAGAAGGTGCTAATAAAGATGAAAACTGAGTAGTTAAATCTGGAGATTTAGCAGTTACTGCTAAAGCAACTGAATGAAGAAGGGCTAGAGTTCCTGGAGTTTCAGATTTGGATACTCTTACTTTCAAAACATCAGAAGATGTAAACATTACTAAAGTTACTCTCGAAAGATACGGATACTCTTCACAAGAAGATGTTGATGAGGTTCGATTAGAAGATCAAGACGGGAACGTTATAGCTGATGGAAAAAGTCTTTCAAAAGATAAAGTTACTTTATCTATAAAGAAAGACTACAGATCAGTAGATGGAACTTATGTTGCAACTGTTGTGGCAAGATTAACAGGAAACAACGTTGGAGGAACTATCGGATTCAAAGTTATTGATGCAGAATCTTCTGCTAAGAACTTAAATCTTGATGACTATACTCCATACACATATGAGATGGTTTCATATAGTGGAAACACTGTAACAGTTGATGTAAAAGGTACAAATAAAGACTACAACTATGAAGAAGGAGAGTCTTACGAAATAGCAAGACTTAAGGTTAAAGCTGGATCTTCTATAGTTTATGCTAAATGATTTACTTTAACAAACGGAGCGACAAAGGCTCTTGATATGGGAGAGTTCCTTGATAAATTAACAGTTAAAGTTGATGGAAAAGATGTTGAAGGATTAAAATATAGCGTAAATAAAGATGATCAATTAGTTATTTCTTTCGATGAGATGACTATAGATATGAATAAGAGCGCCTTATTTGTAATCTCTGCTTCACTTAAAGATTTCGATGATTATGGAGATGCTGTTGCTTATTACTTAGAAGAAGAAAGCGACATCAATGCCGTAGAAAAGAAAACAGGAGCCAGATTAACAGTAACAGGAACTGCTGTTGGAGTTGCCGGAAATGCTATTTCTCACGCATTCAACTGAGGAAAAATTAAATTAGCAAACACTAAACTTGGTAACATTGACGCTTCTCAAGGATCAGAAGATGTAGTTGTGGCTGAAGGTACAGTTACAGTTACAGAGCCAATTAGTAAGATTTCATTCACTCTTAATGCTAACAATACTTATGTATCAGCTATGAGAATGTATGTAAACGGAGAAGAGTTCGAAGGTAAAAAATCAGGAACTCAATTTGCATTCTCTAATGTTGAAATAGCTAAATCAGGAAAAGTTCAATTCGCAGTTGATATTGAAGATAATGATAATGCGACTGGAGCATTTACAGTTACTTCAAACATCAACAAAGATACTTTTGCTTGAGCTAAATATGATAATTCAAGAAAGTATGTTGAGACTGGTGATGTAGCTGGAACAATTAGTTTCTCAAAAGTTACTATCCAAGCTGCTAAGGCCACTCTTAAGAATACTCTTTCTGATTCTGTAGAGTTTATAAATGGAGAAACAAGCGATTTAGAAGAGGCCTTCAAATGAACATATACAGCTAAGAAAGCTCTTATAAATCTTAATAAATTCTACATTGAAGGGGCTAATCCTTTGACTGGTGTTACAATAACTTATCACTTATATGTAAATGGTGAAGAAGTTGCTGATACTGATACTTATGGATCTGGATCTGAAGAGATTTTTGATGATGTAGTAGTTGAAGCTGGAAAATCAGTTGATATATTGGTTAAAGCTGAAGCTGAAGCTTATGGATCTACATGATCTATTGAGTGATTAAAATTATTCCTTTGAGGAACTGACGAATATGGAAAAGATGTTGCATATAAAGATGCTAAACTTGTAGATTTGAAGGTTGTTGAGAAAGGAGCTGTTAAAGTTGAAGCTGGAGCTTCTAAAAATACAGTATTGAGAACATCAAATACTCAGGATCTTGCTGAATTTACAGTAAAATCAAGCAACTCTGCAAGTACTCAGCTTACAGACTTAGTGTTCACTATAGTTGGAAGTGGAACTAAAGATGTTGATTTTGATTGATTCACAAAAGATGATATTGATATATCTTCAGTTGATATCGACGACTGTGATTTCTCTGCAGGAACTGTTACATGTTCAGATATGACTGTTGACTTACCAGAAACTGTAAAGATTAGCTTTACAGCAAAGAAAAAATGAGAATTTACACTAACTCTTGATTCAGTTAATGGTAAAACTCAGTCAAGAAAATTCTCTAAGAGATTCGAAAAAGCTATTGTAAAAATTAAGAGTCAAGAAAATAAATGAGATGAAACTACTTTCACTCTTGGAGTAGAAGCAGACAATGATATAACTGTTTCTAATGTTGTTCTTACATACGCTGGAGGTACAGCATGAACAATTAATGAATTCTCAGATTGAGAACAAGTATCAGCTTTAAATAATGCAAATACAGCTCAGTATATAACTAATATCTCTTATGATTGGATTGATGGAGATTCAAATACTTGATCTGTAAGCATTTCTAAGTCTACATATGAAGATTTCTTCAAAGTAGGAAGTGATTACGCTAAAGTATTTAAAGCTAAAGACTAGTATTCAGATACTTAGTAATACAGAGAAAACTCTGTCCTTCGGGATGGAGTTTTTTCTTTAATTACAAAGTAATCAAGGAATAATCTTTCATTTATAAACATCCGTAATTATACCATTTATTGTGCCAATATTTATTCAACTATCTTTCATTCTATCTATCATAGGAACAATCGTAGTTTCAATAAATCTATTTTCACAAAACCCAGTTTGATTTCTATACCCGTTATGGATTATTTTCAATAATTTTTCTCAACATTTTATCTCCACTTTTCTTTTATTTTTCATTGAAATTACTGAATTTCATCATTCATCGATACCATATTGTAGGGAAAGCAATTTCTTATAAAGCCTAAAACTCATGTTATGAAGCTGAAAACCATACATCCACACATAAACAAATTTTTTTATAATTCATTTTTTGTGTGAAAGTTGAGATGGTTTGACCATATGTCATCATCATGATGTATAGTTTTCAGGGAATCGACCGACAAAACCGATAAATTCTTTTGCATTCATTTTGTATACATCAAATCATAATTCTCACAGAATTAATCATAGTTCAATGTTGTTAATTCATTTAAATTTCGGGATAAAATATCCATTTCTTTTCAATATATCCAATAGATCTTCAATTTTCTGAGTAACAATTTTCATCTCTTTGCATGTGAGTTCATAGTGTTTTAATTTAAATTTTATTTCTTCCAAGATATAGAAATCTGAATTCTTTCACATAAAATCATCTAAATCGGATCTAGCTTTTTTAGTTCATCTAGCTTTTACCCTTTCATAAAACGACTCTACTTTTCTCATTACTCTAATATTGCTTTGTCATTTTGTTGCGATACTTTTATATTTTTCTATAAAATCATTCTTATTCATTTTTAAAATTTCCTCTCTCGTGAAATAATTTAGCAAAATTGCTTCACTAGTAGCTCTATGTTTAACGGAAAAAATTCCATTAATCTCTGGGAATAGGCGTTCTTTGCTCAGATTTATGCTTGCCATGAGTTTAGATTTTTGACATCTAAGTGAGCTCAATCTTCTAAACAATAGACGTAAAGAATTCCTTTCTTTTGAAAAACTTCTGCGAACAAATCATAGTCCACAATTTTTCTTAAAAGGAGTTCTTATCGATTCTAGTTGATTTTTACTATCTAAATCTTTCATCGTATTTGCGATAACAATTGAATCAATATTGTCAGATTTGAAGTCACTTTTTGCATAAAATTTTCTAGCATGAAAAGTTAGGCTTGAGTTGAGTAAATATGTATTTGGTAATCTATCATCGAAGTAATTCATTATATCATGTCAGTATATACCTGTGTTTTCTGTGCCAAAAAATATCTTATTTTCATTTATTCATAGCACAATCAGATTTTTTATTAAATTTTCTAATTGTTTAAATCCGTTTGCTGAATTCGGTATGGTTCACAGGTAGCTTTGAATTCACCCATCACTTACAGTTACTCCGACATCAAGGACAGCTTTTCATACGTCTATTCATATATAAATGGATAAATCTATTCATTTTTCCTTTATGTAATTATACATTTTATTAGTTTCCAAAATTTTTAAATATCTTTCCATCTTTTTGTTTATAAATAAAAAAATCTTATATGGAGAGTGTTTTATTTATTATGTTATTTTAATTTACATAAAACAATAGAACTTTTTTACTAAAATTTCACTTGAGAATTTGTTTATTATGTTTATGTTATTCGTGTAGAAATGGTTTTTATGTAAATAAATTTTTTTATGAGTTTTGTTTCAAAAATATTAAAATTCTTCATTAAACTACGTTATCAAGTAAATATTTCTTGACTTGAATTGCTTGATTTAGATTGACCGAAACTATTTTTCCCATCTCATATAGCATTAATAGATCCTATTATTCTTTTTGCGTTTCTGTGAAAAAGAAAAAGAATAAAGCCTGTCGTAACTGAAAATTACTACAATGTACCTGTTCTAAGGCAGATTTTTGACTTAATTTGAGCAATCCCTGTGCTTGATCTAACTAGAGATAAAAATAAAGAATTGGATACTTCACAGATAGTTTGAAAAGTTATAAATGGGCTTGAAAATGATTATAATATTTTACTTTATCCGCAGTGAGCATTAGCTCGTCAATGATTCCAATCAATTGTTGGTAAAAAGACAGCTTTTTACGTTTCTCAGCAAGCCCCTAAAGACACAAAAATTCTTACTATAAACATTCATTGACTTTGGGGATCTCGTTCATCTCGAGCCTGGACATGAAAAAGACCTAGTCTTGCCACCTTTTTCCTAAAAGGGTTATGGTTTGTTATCTGAAACCTATTTTTCTTCGTACCTAAAAGAAAGGTTGATATTGAAATTAAAGATTCTACAGAATTACTCCATAAAATGGAAAAAAAATGAATAGATATTTTCAACCAAGAATTAGAAAAATTCTATAATTCCAAATGAGAAGAAAAAATAACTTATCTTTCAGGTTTGTGTTGGTATGATACTGTGGCAAATCATAAAGAACCAAGTGTAATTAAATGATCTATTAAAGATTTACAAAGAACAACATTTGATTCTAATGCTGAAATTTCTTCAAAAGTTTTGGATAAAATCATAACTATCATTAAAAAAATAAAGCCTGAATATTCTGGAGAGATAAATGTTGATACTAATTTAGTGCTTGATTGTTTTTTCGATTCTCTTGATATGGCAGAATTAAAATCAACAGTACAATCAGTTTTTGAAAATTCTTCTAACCCACCTCTTTTGGATTTAAAAACCGTATGAGATGTGGCTATGATGGCTATTTGAAATTCTAATACAAATGAGAAATTAAAACCTTGTAATTGGAATGCTACAAAAGATGCTAGAGTAATATATTCTCACGTAAAATTACTTCTTAATGAAGACTCGACAATTTTAAGTTTAATGAAAGAAAACTTCAAAAATGGTAAAAATCTTAGTTTTTGTTATGATTGAGTTTTTTGAGTTCAGAGTAGAAAAGATTTTGTAATAAAAGCATATTTGATAGCAGATTTACTCAAAAAAATGCCAGGTGAGAGAATTGCAATCATGTTGCCGTCCTTAGCCGCCACCTCATTGCTAATAGTATGATGCTACCTAGCAAAGAAAATTCCAGTTATGATGAATTGGACACAATCAAATGAAGCATTCTCTCATTGTATTAAAACTCAAAATGTAGAAGCGATTTTGACCTCTAAATCTTTTTTTCAGAAGATTCAAACACCTCGATTAAAGGAATATGATATGATATTTTTCGAAGATATTTTAAAAGATATATCATTAATACAAAAACTGAAGGCTGTATTTAAAGCTAAGAGATTTAAAATTCCTACAAATATTTCCAAAATTGCCGTGGTTTTATTCACTTCGTGAAGTGAGGCCTTGCCAAAAACTGTGGAATTAACCCACGAAAATATATTGCATGATATATTATGAACAGCGTGATTGGTGTGACTAAAGATGAATGATGTAGAATTGTGTTATTTACCTCCTTTTCATTCTTTTGGATTTATTCTATGAATTGCTATTCCTCTAATAACATGAGTTAGAATTGTATTTACTCCTGATCCAAATGATTCAAAGACGATAGCAAATTTAACTGAACATACAAAAACTACATTCATAGCTTCTACTCCAACTTTCCTTAATGGAGTAGTCCAAAGTGCAAAAGAAAATCAGCTTTATTCTTTACGTTTTGCTGTTGTATGAGCTGAAAAATGTCCAAAAGATTTATTCACAAAATTCTCTAAAAAAGCTCCAAAAGCCACGATTATAGAATGATATTGAATTACTGAATGTAGTCCAATCATTGCTGTGAATCCATTTAAGCGTAATGCAAAAATCAAGAGATGAACAGTTGGGTTACCTATTCTTTGAGAAACTGTTAAAATTGTAGATATAGATACAAATAAAGAACTTCCTGTAAATAAAGAATGAATGATTTTAATCAGATGATTAAATATGTTTTGATGATATATAGATCCAAATCTTGAATCGCCGTTTGTTGAAATAGGTTGAAGCCAATGGTATAGAACATGAGATCTCTGATTTTTGGATAAAGACGGATATTTAACTATATCCTGAAGATTAAAAAGATTTGTAAAGATTGCCTGAGAAATGATTTCATTACCTGCTATTGAAACTCTACTTTCTCGTAAGTGGAAAGGTAAGAATTGAGAGGAGTGTTTAGCAATTGAAGCAGAAGAAAAAGATTGAGATGTTTTATTGACGCTGTTTACTACCGAAAAACTTGAAAAATCTGAAGTAAATGATTACCTACATGAGCAATGAGCGAGAAATCTAGTTAGTATCGATTCGATAATTCAACTAAAAGAAATTCCAATGCTTGGTACGTGAAAGGTAGACCACGTTCAATTAAAATCATTTTTAGAGTCATGAGAGATGAAACAACCTGGGAAAAGGCTTACAAAAAAAACATTAAAAGAAAACTTATCACAGAAGAATCAAAAAACAGAAAAAAATAAAAAGAAATAAAAATATTTCTCTTTTTAGAGTATCAATTAATTTATGTTCTTTTCAATCGTATTAAATACAGATGCATTATACCAGGAAGCTATGGATTTTTTTATAAAACAGTGAAGAAGTGACTTACTAGCAAGGGCTCCAAGTTCACTGGTTTGAGCTTATTTAGTTACACAAGAAATGTATAAGCTTTGAAAGTTATGATTTTCTTTTGCCGAATGAGTATTTTCATATGAATGAATATTTTTTTCTACTTCTCATAGTAATGATATGATAGTAATCGCTATTGACTCAAAAAAAGTAGCAGTTGATATAGAATATATTCATCCTAGACATGAAGGATTATTGGAAAATTCATTTATTCCTGATTCTTCTTATTCTCAACGAGAAAATTTTTATCTACAGCGATGCGCAAAAGAATGTTTGGTAAAATATTTGGATATTACTATGACAGAAATGCAAGAAATGACCATAACAGCATTCTTTCCATACCACTATTTTGCGATAGGTGAACGAACATTAAATTCTCTTATGATAATTCATTACAGATGAAAAGAACATCCAGTTCACCTAGATATTAATAATGGAAGAGTTATAGCTTTTTTACGTCAAGATGATTATAATTATATGACATTTTAGTCAGGTTTGTTTTCTCATTCAAAATGATCTTCCTTTTTGTCATCTTGTCAGCAAGGAAGCTTTTTTATTAAAAAAAGATAAACATTTACTCAGAAGAACAATAAAGCCATAATTAAGAAGATTATGATTTTATTCATTCTATTTGTTCACTGTATAAGCATGAGTATCATCATTACAATAGATCGAATTCGAACAAAAGCTCTTACTTCTCATCTAGTCCATCAAAGACGTAATAAACGATGATGCATATGTTTATAATCTCATTGCATTGGAGATCTTTTAAGAATGAAGATTCTATAAAATATTATCCATATCGCATCAAATATTACTAACGACAGAGCAACGATTAATGTTCATATCTTCGTCCCTCAAAGTACTGAGAGATACGCTAAACCAAACGCAAGGAACATTGTTCATATATCTCTAATTAATGCTCTAGGTTTAAATTCTATAACGGTATAAACTAGTGAAATTATTGCTAAAACTAATGATAAATTTTGAACGAAGATTAAAGTATCATAATTTGTATATTCTGTATATGATGGAAGAACTACCCACTGAATAAGTCAAAAAATTGTAAAAAATCAGATTGTTAAAATTCCATTTCATTGTGCGTTAATTCAATCAATCCAGTTTACTGCATTAGTTACGAACGCTGACCAAATAGCAAATGCAACATATAAAACCCATTGAGGTAAGACTATTACATTTCATCATAGTATAAATTCAAAATCGTGTATTCAACTAATATATAAAGCTAAACAAGCAGCAATTAGATGCACCATAAATCTAGCCCGTGCTGGAATTTTAAACTTTATTTTTCAGATATATTCTAATTCTGTAATTATTTCTACAATAACTATCAAAGTTCATCATGCTAAGAATCAGAGTAATAGATTATTCGTCCACATTTCAGGGAAGAATAGAGCGATTATAATAAGAAAAATTAAATAAACTACAATTCATTGCATTGTAGGGACAGGTTTTCTAGTTCATTTTAGATCTTTTCAAGGCTTATCTAAAATATTCAATTTTCTAAAAAGTTTAATTCCACATCGAGATAAAAATGTAACTAAACCTAGGATACATAAGCATGTTGTTCGGATATTCATGAGATTTTATAGAGATAAAAATCAGAATACATTTATTTTTTATCTATTGAAATCTAAAAAACAAGAAATCTTTTATTTTTAATAAAAAAAGACCCAACCTTTCAGTCGAGTCTTTTTTGGATATCATCGTTACTATAAACTATAAGCAACAATTTTATCTGTTGTTCCTGGAATCTTGAAGAATTCAGGTAAGTTACTATTTGTAATTTTGAAACCATCGAATTCTACAGCATTTACAGTCCTTGCTGTATCTTTGATTCATAATACACTTACCACATCTCCGTCCTTTACTTTAGTAAATTCTTCAGTAGCTCCAGTGTTATAATAGATTTTATAGCTAGCTACAGTATCTCCAGCAACATCATCTGCAAAGTCAACATTTAATGTATACTTTGTGTAGTCTCCGTCTTTAACTTGTTTAACGATTCTTACTATAGAGTCTCTAGCGATTCTCTTAAATTGCTCATTAATTGAACCATTTGCGTTAGTAAGAGTCATAACATAAGGAGCAGCAGCATTAGTTGTTTGTGCTAATTCTTGCTCGAATGTAACATTTACGGTAGTTTCTCACTCAATTGTCTTCGCTATATCTGTATTTGACAAGATCCACTTATTAGCATCATTTTTAGTAAGAGAGAAATCATCTATTGGATCATCTCCAACTGTTACTGTGAAATAATCATCAGCGTTTGCAGTTGTTCCTTCTACTCCAGCCATGTATGCAGTTACGTCAAATGTCAAAGTGCTCAATTCAGCTTTAGTTGCTTTATTAGCTGGCTTAACTGTGAATTGTCAGATTGTTTGACCTGCATCTGTAAGAATAAGATCGTCTTGATTCATAACTGACTTAGTACCAACAGTAATACCTTCAGCTTCAACAAATGCTAATTTAGCAAAATTTACAGCAGAAGTTGTGATATCATTGTTGTTGTCATCTTCACCATTCAAAACTAACTTGAATTGGATATTGTTTGTTGTTATTGCAGAAGCGTAAACATCAGCTTCAACTCTAACATCTACAGATTTTCCAGCATCAACTACAACTTCAGAAAAATCTTTATCATCTGTCCATGTAGTTTGTGGTCCATCAACATCTATAGTTGCAACCTCATCACCATCAATATAAACATGGAAAGTTATAGAATCATAAGCTTTCAATTCACCTGCTGTTAATTTGATTTCAGCGTTGTTAAGGTGAGCTGTTTGTTTTTTAGCAGTGAATGATCCTTTGAACAATTCTACACCAGGTTCACTTTGTTCTATAGTAACGTCTTTCTTGTTAGATGAAATATCGTTCTTCAAAGAACCTTTAGCTTCCTGAATCTTTAATGTAGAAATAGATATTGTTCCAACAAAATCTTCTACATCAGCAGTCTTAGAATCATATTTAGCATTCTTTAGAGCTTTTCCGTTGATTATGTTTTGTAGCTCTGATGCATCTCCTATTTGGAAAGATACTTCATCCAATAGGTTAGCGGCTGAATCAACATCTACGAGGATCTTAACATCAGAATCTTCATCTATTGTAATTTCTGGTAATACCCAACTCTTTGCTGCAGTAGCTTCATATTCATCACCGTTTATAACCAAGCTTACAGAAGTAATATCTCCTGCATTACTACTAGGTCTTAGAACCAAGTTCTTAATTCTGATAGCCTGGCCTCCAATCTTTATTGTACCCTCTGCGATTTTTACATCATCAGATCCCTGAGCGGCATCAATAGTCTTATCTAATTTTGTATTAGTAAGAGTTATTTTAGCTCAGTTGAATACATATTTAGCAGGCATGTAGAAACTACTATTATCAACTTTTGGATTTACGTCAACTCTAACTTTATTCTTAGTTTCTGTAACGTAAAGATCTGTAGTTTCTTCTAATCAGAATCTAACAGTGTGCGCAAAGTCTTCAAATTCGTCAGTAAGAGCGATTCTTACAGTGAATGTTACATTCTTGTTGATTGCAATTTCTTGACTATCAAATGATATATTCAATTCATCATTTTTAACTGAGAATTTAACATTTTCAAGAACTTTTCCATCTGCTAAAACTTCTACTTCATCTACATTATCATCTAGATCTAAATTACCAAGACTTGTTAATTTAAATCCATTAACTGATACAGCAGCTTTAGTTGCGTATACTCTCATTTTAGCTACATCATAGAACTTTCATGCTTCATAATTGTATGTTGTATCTGTAGTTTTTCCTTTGAATTCAACCTGAACTCAGTTACCACTATAATCTACGAAATCATAAAGATTAGCGTCGTATTTAGAAAGGTCTAAATTCTTAGCCGAAGAATCAACATCAGTAACTTTGAATCCAATATTAGTAACCTTTAGCTCAGAAGCACTTCCTTCAGCTGTTTCAACTACTACTACGAAAGAAGCATCTTTTCCGATTTCTTTATAATCCTTCTTAAGAGAAAGAGTTACAGTATCTTTTGAAGTAGAGATACTCTTATGAGCAGTAACTTCATTTCAATCTTCATCTTCTAACCATATTGAAGCTATAGCTGCAGATGTAGATAATCCATATCTTTCAAGAGTTACGCTATTAAGAGTAATATTCTCGTTAGCTGCGAAAGTTAAAGTATCTAATTCTGATATTCATCCATCAGTGATTACTTTAGCTCCTTTGTTTTCCTTAGCCTCAACAGCTAAGTCACCAGATTTAACTACTTCACCATTATTAGCGTCTTCTCTACAAGCTGCAGGACAGTCTTTGTATGAATCCAATTCTGGATCCAAACATGCTAATGCTATTGTTGGCTCTTCACAATCTACAT
>OCTX012265102.1_pt1 | contig 11590 bp, 11 predicted proteins | sample 1539691 | NCBI WGS metagenome assembly OCTX01 (sample SAMN02144231, study PRJEB22623) | gut metagenome | biome: sheep rumen | host: Ovis aries | place: New Zealand | reverse complement strand
TTTTTTGAAGATTTTGCCAAGGAACATAACTTAAAAATTAAGTTTTTTGATGTTAATAATAAGTATTATTGGAATAGTAAATATATGTTTAGCGTTTTGATGACTAAATAAAATTTTATATTATAAAAATAGTATTAAGATATGTGATATAAATATAAAAAGTATATTGAGGAAAATGAAGAGATTAGATGTTGATTTAAAGTATCATCAAATAGAAAAAAGGTTCGGAATATCCAACTTGGATTATTAGAAGAAGTTAAAAGGATATGTAAAAAACATGGTTTGAGGTACTACGCAGATTCTGGAACGTTATTATGAGCCATTCGTCATAAATGATTTATCCCGTGGGATGATGATGTGGATTTATTGATGTTTAGAAAAGATTATGATAAATTTTTACAAATTGCAAAAAAAGAATTACCAAACGATATAAAATTACGAAAATATTACTGATGATTTTCTAAAATTATCAATATGAACACAACAGCAGTTGGAAATGAAAATCGATGGGATATAGATTTTGTAGGTTGAATACGAATAGATATTTTTCCGATGGATTATGCCTCTAAATATATTGTTATAAATCAAATAAAATCAATAATTTTACGTTTCTTGTGAATGATCTTAATTTCCCAAAAATCTGATAAGTTAATAGAAACAGCACCAAGTCGAAAAAAAATTTTATTAAAAATAAGTAAAGTTGTCTTTAAGTGAATCAATTGTTCAAAATTGTGTGATATTTATGAAAAAATAAGTAGAAAAGTTTTTTTTAAATGATGAGATATTTACACAGGATGGTGCTCATGTCTATATTATCCTGAAAACATTTTTGATAAAACTCATGATACAGAATTCGAAAAAACAACAATCTGTATACCAGATTGATATGATAAATATTTAACGATGGTTTACGGAGATTATATGAAGCCAGTCATATTTGACTGATGACACAGTTGTCGATATTCTGTAAAAAAATCATACAAAGAAATTATTAAATGATTTAACAAAAATAAAAGAAATGAAGAAAATTATAACAATTGTAATGATTTATTCTCTATATAGCGTTATTTTGCAGATATAATGTGTATATAATTATATAAAAAATTTTATTTCTTAAAGAAATAATCCTCAATTGCGTTAATTATTTTGGTTGATGCGTTACCATCTCAATAGGGGTTTACAGCCTTTGCCATTTTTTGATATTCGTTTGTATCATTTAATAAAATTTCAATATTGGTAATTATATTATCCTTATCTACTCAAACTATTTTTACTGTTCACGCATCAACAGCTTCAGGTCTCTCCGTCTCTGTTCTTAAAACTAATACAGGCTTTCATAAGAATGGAGCTTCTTCTTGTAATCATCAAGAATCTGTAGCAATTAGATAACTTTTATTAATCAAATTATGTAAATCAAAAACGTCTAAAGGCTCTGTTAAATATATTCTGTCATGATTTCATAACATTGCATGAACTGGTTCTTTAACGGCAGGATTTAAATGAACTGGATACACTACTGAAACGTCATCATATTTTTCAACTATTTCTTTTATAGCTAAACAAATTTGTTCAATATTTTTTCATATGTTCTCTCTTCTATGTGCTGTTACTAATATAATTCTTTTATTATAATCAATTGAGTTTAAAACATCATTTTTAAATTTATAATTTTCTGATACTGTTAATTTCATTGCATCAATTGCAGTATTTCAAGTAACAAATATAGAATCTTCAGATACTCATTCTTTTAACAAGTAATTCTTATTATTTATTGTAGGACTAAAATTTATATCGGATATCTTTGATATTAAAAGACGATTCATTTCTTCTGGGAACGGAGACCATTTATCAAAAGTTCTTAATCATGCCTCTACATGTCATACTTTTATTTGATTATAAAACGAAACTAAACTAGAAGCAAATCATGTAGTTGTATCACCATGAACTAATACTAGATCTGGTTTTAAATTTTTTAAAATAGGGTCTAAAGCTAGGATTATGTTAGATGTTAACGTTGTTAAAGTTTGTTTATCTCTCATAACTTGTAAATCAAAGTCTGGTTTTATATTAAAAGCATCCAAAACTTGATCTAACATTTCTTTGTGCTGTCATGTAGAACAAACATATGTCTCAAATTTATTGTTAGATTTTAATTGTTTTATAAGTGGAATCATTTTAATTGCATCTGGTCTAGTTCCGAATATACAAAGAATTTTTTTCATTTATCAAAAATAATGAATAAAATTTATTTATTTTTTGAGTGTATCTTTTTTGAAATATCTAATGCAAAACTATACAATCAGAAAAACTTTAATATCTTAGTACAAAATTTTACAAATTTTCTTCTAACCTCTGACTGGTCAGTCCAGGATCATGCAAAATGGTGTATAGTGTAACAATTTTTATCTTTTAGACATCTATTACGACTTGATTTAGGACAAAAATAACTTTCGGGATAAAATTCATAAATATCATCTCTCAATTTTACCAATTTATTTTTTCATCAATTAAATCAATATTTTTCTTTTGCTATATTTGTTATTATGGTAACATTTGTTACTAAATTAGTTGAATCAAAATTATTTTTCTTGTACCAATCTAGAATATCTCACATAAATTTATTTCATTTTTCACTAGCCATAATTCATGTTGGAATTAGGTTTTTAGACTCAAATCATGAAAATCATTTTGAATCTAAAAACCTATCTAATGGTTTTAGAACTTCTACATCTGTATCCATATAAATTCATCCATATGTATATAATGCCCAAATTCTAATATAGTCTGAAACAAATGCATATTTCTTAGCCTCATATGCTTGCTTTGCATATTGATTGCTATCAATATCAAAATTTGATTCATTTCGTAAACATAGTTCATAATCAGGTAAATATTTTTTTCGACTTTGAATACACTTTTGAGCTAACTCTGATAATTCTTTTCATCATACTCGTATGTAGTGAATTTTCTTTGGAATCATCTATTTATTATAAAAACTAAAATATTCTTTAACATTTCTCTCCCAGCTAAATTTCTCTTTCAACTCTGTATAAGACTTTCAACTCAATTTCTCACAACCTCTCAAAGCTATTTCTATTCACTTCTTCAATTCATCTACATCTCCAGCTTTTACCAAAATCAAATCTCATTTGTCTGAGATTTCACTTGTTCATCATACCTCTGTGGCTACTACTACACATTTACTTATCAATCATTCTAACACTGTAGTAGGTAATCATTCCTGATGTGATGGATTTATTAATACATCTGTATTTGGTAGTATGTTACTTATTATCTCATCATGAGATTTTTTTCATAATAACTTTACGTTATCTAATTTATTCTCTTTGATGTAATTGCTCAAATTATCATATTCTTCTCCATCTCATATAATGTCTAATTTGAAATTATTGATTCACTCTTTCTTCAATTCATTGATTGTTTTCAATAAAATATCTACTCACTTTAATGGAGAGAGTCTTCCGATATAAACTAAGCGAACTATTCATGAATCATTTTTCACTTTCTCTATTTGATAATCTTCTATTCAATTATAAATTACTTCACATTTAGATTCCTTCGCAAATTTAGTAATGAAATTTAGATTAACTTTATTTATTGAAACTATCTTATCAGCACATCAAAAAACGAGTCTTCATAATGTTTGATCATAGATTCGTGCGATAAATTCTTTTATTCATCATATTCATTTTACATGTCATGATCCATGCTCTGTATGAATCCATTTTTTGTGATGAAATTTAGCCCATAATCATCAATGAAATGTTTGTAAGAAAAATCTAGTATGTGTATGTATTACCTCTGGATTATATTTCTTCAAATCTTTCATTGCTTTTCTATATCCTCTCGTCCAGAATTTATAACAAGGGAAATGAGGCACTATATTAAAAGCTGGAACACAAATTACCTCATATCCATTCTCAGAATATTTGTGGTATCATCTCTCTTTTTGTCATATATCAGATGTGATAATAAGTACATCTGCATCGGTATATTTTATCAGATTTTTAGCAATATTTTGAGCAATATTTTCTAATCCTCATGTATGTGGTGGAAAATAAGGAAGGAATTCTGCTACTTTCATATATCGCTCGTTGAGATATAAAGCACCCAACAAACTCAGAATGCTTTATTTTCTTCAACAAGGTGAGATATAGAGACAGCCTATAACCGATAGTCGCCAAACCATTATACAGTTTATCCCGCTTACAGATATACGTATGTGGTTACAGACTGCCTTTATATCTAATTTATTTCAAAAAAACAAAAAGCACCCTAATGATGGGTGCTCATAATCAAATCCGACCGTTTCAATCAAACAGATTAAACCATCACTAAGATGCTTTATTGTCTATTTAATTGAAACGATAAAAATCAGACTGTAGTCAGATTTATAAAGATTATGAGCAATTTGACTTTAAGAATTATAAAATGAAAATCAAGAGGACGAAATTTAGAAAATGATTATAATTCTGAATTTATAAAATAACTTTAGGTTATTGCTTTGTTATTAGGGGTTTTTCTGGGGTTAATTTGGGGTTATTATTAGATATTTTAGTTGTTAACTGTTTATATTTATGATATTTTTTGGTGTAAAATATGAGTAATTTTGTCTCAAAATTAAGTATAAGAATTAGAAGACACTAATGCATAATTGACTATATCTTAATAGGGTTTCGAGACAATATGTGTAATAAAAATGTAATTTTTATGGGTGATTGATTCATAATTGATAAATAATTGATTGTTTTTGGGTGAAAATCGGACACTTTTTATAGAAAATTATTTAGATATATTTGTAATTAATGTTTTATGTATATGTTGTATATAGAGTATACTATACTAATGTTCAATTCTCTTCTGGTTAATAAAATTCTTATACATTAACGTCTTGATTTGCTTCGTTTATTCAGTATAAGATTCTCTGCTTTTCCGTTAATTTGGAGAGTGAGGATTTATTTTTATCGAAGTATTGAACGTATAGTACTACTCGGTTCTTTGCAATACAAAAAGGCATCTTCCTGGTATAATCGAAGATGGCTTCGTATTGGTTCGACGGGAGAGAACGATGGTGCAAATTGAATAAGCTTCCTAATATTGTCCTTATTCCATAACGAATGAGGATTTTTGTTCAGACTGTTTGTTAAAATTTATTGTAAATTTTCTTGGTAAAAATTTGCAATATTAGAAAAAAGGTATATACTTGACGTATGAAATTTTATTTATAAAAATCAAAAACAAAAATGGCAGAAGCAAAAAAAACAGCATCTAAAGCTGTAAAACCAACTCTTAAAAAATCAGAATCAATTGATCCTGAAGTGATGAAAAAACATCAACAAATGATTAATTTTCTTCGTAATGAAATTGCAAATATTGAGGTTGAACTTAAGAAAATGAAGGTAATTCTTGATCAATTGGCAAATTTTGATCCAATGGATATTAAATCTTTAAGTTCAGCTGAATGAGATGATACCATAGGAAATCAAGAGCTTAATACTTATTCAGAAGAATGAGTAGAAGTTATTGAATGACTTTTTGATGGATATTTTATGGTTGGTGCTGATCAAAAAAAATATCCAGTTCCAATGAACTATTCTTCAAAGACAAAATTAATTCCATGAGATACCTTAAAATTAAAAGTTATGCCCGATGGAAAATTTATTTATAAACTTATTAAACCTGCAGATAGAAAACATCTTAGAGCCATTCTTTCTCGCACAGATGATAATAAATTTACTGCAGTTACAGATGAAGGAACAGTTTACTTTCTTAATCAAGCAGCTGTAACTTTCTTCAAATGAACACCTGGAGATGAACTTTATATCATTATTAATGAAAAAGATAAAGGTTCATTTGCTGCTATTGAAGCAATCATTAAGAAATAAACTTAAAAATCAGCATATTAAAAGTAGGATTTAGCTCCTACTTTTTTCAAATTATTAAATCTCATGTATGTATTCATTTATCGTTCATGGGAACAATATCTACATCAAAAAAACATTCTTTCATAACTTTTTCAATATCTTCTGTTGAGCGTTTGTATTGCTGAATTTTGAATTTTTTTTGATTAGCTGTCCATTCAAATTCTCTTCTTTGAAAAAAATGACCAATAAAAATTTGACCATCATCTGAAAGAATGCGATATGTTTCATTAAAAAAGTTTTCAATATTTTGAATATGTTCAAGAGTAAAAAAACAAAAAGCTAAATCAAAAGAACTATCATCAAAAGGAAATGTTTGTTCTAGATCAACAACCTGTTTTTTTGCTCATTTTGGATACTTTTCTAACATTTTTTCAGAAATATCACAAGCCGTAATTTCAGTATGAGGAATAGAGTTTAAAACTCAAAACATTCTACCATCTCAGGCTCATAAATCGATAATTCTAAAAATTTTTCATCTGGGCAAAAAACGTAAAAATTCTACGCGATAAAATGAATTTAAATGTTCGTGAGATTGGTTATACTGGTCGGCTACAGCGTTATATCATTCTTTTGGTGATCGAATTTCAACGTGTTTACTATCATATCACATTTTCTCTTAAATACTTTTTAAAACTAGAAAAACTTTTTTTCTTCCTCTGATTTCTTATTATTTTTTTTAATTTTTTCTTCTAATGCCTCATCTGGATTTGTAAGATATTCATTTAGCTCTTGAGTTTTTTCGCTAGCTTTTTTGATGTGAACATAATAAGTAGATAATTCTGACACAACTTCATTCAAGTTATCGTTTTTATCAAGAAGTTTTGTTGCTTCTTCTTTCAATATTTGGTTTTGTAGCATATATTCATCCAATTCTTCCTGTAGGTGTTGTATTTGATTGTTCGCTTCTTTTAGATGAGAACGAAGTTCACTTACTGTGTCTTTATATTCATAGCGGAGATAAAAAATTAGATATCAAAAAATTGCTCATAATATTCATGCTCAAATTCAAACAGCTATCATGGACTACCATTAAAGAAGTAAATCTCTATCCAAGATATATTTTCCATCTTTAAAGTCAAAAGAAAAAAACAGACTTCTAAGTCCGTTCTTTTCATACACCATTTTATTATTTTATTGTATAGTTAGCAAAAAATCCCATCTATTCGGATCTAAAGGTTCATTTGGTGTATAACTTCTTTCAACATCTGATATATAAGAATTTAAATCATCTATTGCCTCAATTCTATCTTTCGCTAAATTTTCAATTTTTTTGTCATAATCTGTAATAACCTCATAAATTTGAGCTAATGATTTATTTATATCAGATTTATTTGTTTCTGTTCTTGGATATCTCAATAATGTATTATAATCCTTAACTAATTGTTTGCGGGCATTTATATAATGGGAAACCTGAAAAGAAATACTTTCTACTTTTTCTTGTTGTTTATTAACATCTTCCTGTGTAGTTTTGCTACATGAAATATTTCAAAATGCTAAAGCTCCACACAAAGCAAGCGTGGAAAGTTTTCATATAAATCCTTTTTTCTCTTCTAAGGTCTTTATTGCTAATGTTTCCATCTTTTTTAAAAGAATTGTATAAAGCTGAATTGTTTATATGTTTTTAATAAAAAAAGTCAATATAAAATTACATTAACTTTTTTATAATTTTTATAACACAACTTTCCCGCTAAAAAGCCGATCACCACATTTTATTTGATGGATTATTCAGCATATTTAACAATCTATCTTCATTCTCTTCGTATTTCAATGTTGGAAACATATCCAAGATATTTCATGAAAATTCCTCCATCTTTCAATTTATGGTTTTAAATCTCAAACTATTAGATAAAACCTTTATAGAAAAAGGATTTCACTTTGGATAGCATTTAAAAACTTTTAATCTCTCTTTTATTCATTTTAACCGAACCTCCATATTTCTCACCTCTTGCTCATTAAAAAAGATAATTCATGATTCCGATAACTTTTTTGTTAATGGATATGATGTCAAATTAATTTTATTATCCTCAATCCAACGATTTGACAAATACTGAGCATACTCTTCAGAATGTTCATAAAGAGTATCTATTTTACTTGTTGCTCATCCCCAACCAGTTGATAAAATTCTTGTATCCATATTAAAACTTAAAGTGTCTGCATCGTTAAAGCAAATTCACTTTCTTGCAATTTTGTATTGAAATGGTGGAAAATTTACAATTGTTTGTCATTTTTGCCTACTCAATATATCATTTGTTAAATCTGCTATATTTAAAAGATCAGAAAGACTTGAAAATCCTATTTCATAACCATTTCAATTTCTAGCTCAAAATCACTTAATAGAATTATTATTAAGATTAATTTTTGTTTCTATTCAACCATGACTCTTAACAACTAAAGAATCTGCCTCAATCCTCAAAAAAAAATCATTTAAATTTGGTTTATTATTTATTGTTCTTTCATCATAAAACGTTTGTACGGCTTGTTTTAATTGTTCTTTTTTTTCCAAATCTATAGATAATAAATCCACCTGATTTACCAATTTTTCTTTATTCTGTTTATCTTCATCTCTTTCCGTATAAGATAATTTATCATCAACCTTAAACCAATCATTTTTATGAGCCTCTAACACAGATAGATTTATCGCTTGATTCCTCTGTTTTCTATCTTTAATATAATCATTGAATTCTTGTTTTTTTACCGGAACATCCGTCTCTTTTAATCAATTATCTGATTTAAATTTAGTCAAAGCTACTTCATTAAATGCAGAATTATTTGCTAATTCACACACCATTTTTTTAGCATCAGTAGAATCTGTTATTCACATAGAAGCAAGCCATTCTTTCCACTTTTCTTCATCAAAATTATCCGAAAATGTAGCAGAAAAACGTTCAATACATGCATTTCCATAACCACCAGTTTTTAGCTTATTAATAGAATCTTGACGAAATTTTATCCACGCATTCCTATCAGTTTTAAATGTCGTAGTTAAATTACGAACATCTCAAACTGTAGTTTTATCATTGAAAATCATCATAAAATACATTGAAGGAACTATTGTTTGAGCAGCGTCTATTCAAGAATTTCATACTCAATTCACAGCATCTCAAAATACACCTCATCAAAATTTTGATTGCATATATTCTTTTGTAAATCCTCACGTCATCAGTTTGGTATATAAACTTATAGGTCATTCTCATGTTACTATTTGACTTCATAGCACTGTTGCAGCCGTAATTCATACTTTCTCTCGTTTATTTAAACTTTTCGATGTAAAAAACTTATATATTCAAACAATTCATGCTGCAAAACCTCATAAAACAGCCAGACTCTTCCACATATCTCTCTGTCATGGTGTCATATTTTTACAATTACTTAAGGCATTATCAACAACTCATGCTAATCATCCACTTTGAAAAGATTCTCATAAAGTCATGTTTTTGTAATCAACTCAAGATGATCATGATGTATATTCCTTTCATCATAAATTTGTTTGAATAGGCCACATCGGAACAGCAATTCCACAACTCTGAAAACTAGGCGTGAGAATAGCACCATTTGTTCTGAATAGTTCGTAATCTGCCTGCGTATACTGTCATTGAGCTATTCTCCTATAAAAATCTGTTGCTGTTTGTACATTTCAACCAAATATATTCAAGATAGCTCATTTTTTCACTTCTTCTTGCAATTTTTGATTAAACTCTATACTATTCATCTGACGCTTATTTGCTTCTTTAGCATTTTCTGGAGAATTATACAAAAAGCTTGCTGTACTAGAAAACTCCCCCCATTGTCATAATCAAATATCTTTTCTTACTTGGTTTACCCCTTCCCATAAAAATTTTAGATGCTCTACATCACTATCAGAAATCTTTGATTTATTCATCTTTTTTAAACCTTCTATTTTTCATTTAAGCTGTTTTTCATATTGTCATAATTTCTTCTTAGCATCATCCATTGTTTTCTTTCAAGCCTTTGATAATCATTTTTTTGAAATTCAGTCTTTAGTTTCTTTAATTTCTTGCAATAATCTATCAGATATAGACAAAAATCAAACCAAAGTATACACATCTGGTGCACTATTTACACTAGTATTAAATTTTGTTTCAACCAGTTTTGTCTCAATTGGTTTTACTTCGACTGAACTTGCTTGCACTGGTTTTGTTTCGACCAGTTTTGTCTCAGTTGGTTTTGCCTCGACTGGATTCACTTGGACTGGTTTTGCTTGAACTGGTTTTGTTTCAACTGGCTTCATTTGAACTACTTTCTGCTCTGTTTGATTAATTGTTATATTAATGTTATTTGTTGTTTTATTAACATTCATAGATCAAACTATAGTTCAATTATTATCCCTCAACTTCATATCTACATTAGGACTATTTATAACAGACTGTGATAGACCCTCTAAATCTCTTTTCGAGTCATTTTTTGTATTCTGCTCCTCAATATCTTTTTGTATTTTCGTTAGTTTTTCCAAAATCACATCAGCGACTTCACTGATTTGTTTTTCAGAAAGAGATGTTGCCTCTTTAAGCCTCAACTCCAACTCTTCTTTTTTAATACTATCTTTTAAATTTAATTGAGCCTGAAAAGATTCTTTTTTAACCGAATCTGTTGCTTTTTTTTTATCAACATCATTTAAAGATTCTCCTTTAATTAATTCTGAATCTTTCTTCTTATCATCATTTAAATTTAACTGAGATTGTACCATCCTAAAATAATGTATATAAATCCTCAGACACAATTATATCCAAAATCCTTAAAAAAGTCAAAAAAAATCAGACTTTTTTTAAAATTTAATTTATTATTTTAATAATAATAGAAATTTTCTATGATTCTTTTTATTCTATAACTATTCAAGATATAACTTTTCACGTATTATTTCTTTATACTCTTTATCAACATTCTCTCACAATTCAGAATTCGAATTATTAGGCAAAAACTCCTTAAATATTTCTACCAATAGTTGAATAAAACTATCTTGATTAATCGGAATATTATCATGATAATGATCCGATAAATCTTGGAGATATGAAATATATCATTCCACAGACTTCTTCCCAACGTTATTCAGATTTTCATAATAATGAGAAACCTCAATCTCTTTAGCTTTTTCTATATAAAATGGATAAAAAAGTCAGACAACAACGACATCATTCATACTTTTACGAAAGTATGGAATATTAGTTTTTGGATCTATTGTAATAAAAAATGTATCATACAATCATTTGATAATTTTTTCATTAGAAATTTCACCAAGAAGAAATGTCAAAAATTTCGCAAGTTGGTTATTCTGCTTTTTGTCTTGCTGTAATTGTTGAGCAACTTTTTTAGCTTTACGTGCTTCTTCTTGAACTCTTTGCACATCAGTTTCTGTAACTCATTCTTTTAAAGATCACCCCGTTTCTCACGATTCAATAACTCAAACCACTTCTTCTGCCATATTTTACCAATAATTTATAAAATTCTGAAACATATTCAGACTGAAATAACACTTTCTTCTATATTTTTTCTCTTGAAATACAACAGTAATTCTATATATTCAATCCGCGAATTGGTGGTTGGTGAGGTGGATGAGAGGCTGAAATCAACTCACTGCTAACGAGTCAAGCTGTAACAGGCTTCGTGGGTTCGAATCCCACCCTCACCGA
>OCTX011684457.1_pt1 | contig 11590 bp, 12 predicted proteins | sample 1539691 | NCBI WGS metagenome assembly OCTX01 (sample SAMN02144231, study PRJEB22623) | gut metagenome | biome: sheep rumen | host: Ovis aries | place: New Zealand | reverse complement strand
AATTCTTCCATCGCAACCGCCAGCTACATTTTCATCGGTTCTGTGCTGAAGCAATCGAACAATCCCAGTGGCTATCCTAAGCAATGGGGCGAATACACGCAGATTTGGGGAACGGCAGAAGCTGACTATGAAATGGACCCCGAGATGACATCCGACAAGATACTGAGCCAAAAGATATCAGAAGGATTAAAGCAAATACCCATTCTCAGTATTGTTTCCGACAAAGACAATTTCTTTAGCCATGAGAACGACCCCGACCGTGGCGGCATCTATATCTTCACGGGACCTCCTGTTGGTGATAACACAGGTCATGGTTGGACTCGTCCTGCCAGCGTGGAACTCTTCGGAGGTCCTCAACAACACGACCTCAGCACCGATTGTGGCGTTCGTCTGCATGGTGGTCACGGACGATTAGCAGAGAAAAATCCTAAACATTCCTTCCGTTTGGTCTTCAAGGAGAAATATGGTCCTAAGACTTTGAAATATCCACTCTTTGGAGAGAATGAGCCCGCTAAGTTTGACCAACTCGTCTTGCGTTGTCACTTCGGTAATGCGTGGCAGCATTGGGCGGAGGGAAACCGTCAGAAAGCACAATATACTCGCGATGTTTGGGCGCGTAGAATACAGAGAAAGTTGGGACGTACCAGTGTGAATGCACTCTACGTTCACCTGTTCTTGAATGGTATGTATTGGGGACTTTACAATCTTGCGGAGCGTGTGGATGAACAATTCGGCAAAGATCACATTGGCGGAGACAAGAGTGATATTGACGTGATTAAGATTGAAGAAGATGGCGGCAACCATATCGAGGCAAGTGCAGGAACTCTCGACGCTTGGAATCTCATGACTGAGACCGTAACAAAAGCCACCGATGAAGCCTATTATCAGCAATTAGATACTTTGCTCGACATTGATAACTTCATCGATTACATGATTATCAATCAATATGCAGGCAACACCGACTGGGATCATCACAACTGGTATGCTATCCGTCGTCACAACACCGAAAGCACTCTCAGTGAAGGTTTCCGTTTCCTCTGTTGGGATAGCGAAATCATCTTGGAGAACGAGCGCGAGAACGTGCTCAGCAAAAACAATGGTGCTCAGTCGCCTACAGGCATCTTCCAACAACTTCTTCGTAATGACGATTTCGCACGTCGATACCTGCGTCGTGCTAAACAACTATTGAAAGATGACGGATTGTTGGGACAAGAGAGTGTCGTTGCCGTTTGGGATAGTCTCTATCATACCATCTCCACGGCTCTCTACGACGAAGCTGCGCGTTGGGGCGACTATCGTCGGGATGTTCATCGTTGGCAAACGGCTGGTCAACTCTATACTGTTGACAATCACTATATGGCAGAGCGCAACCGCCTGCTCACGCAATACTTCCCCGTGCGTACAGATAACGTGCTAAATCAGATTACCAGCTATGTCAACATCGATGATTTCGAAATGCCCGATGGTTGGGAACCACTGATGGCTTCGATGTTCCACGAATGGGATGGCTCGGGAATCAATGCCAAACCGTTGGATAAGCAGGTGAAAGTGGATTGGAACTTCAATACAAATGCTGGTGGTGGAACCGCCATTGCTGGTTTCGTCAACGTCGACCATAACCAGTTTGCCGACCTCTCCGCTTATGACAAATTAGTGTTGCGCGGTACGGGTGACGGATTGCGCATACTCGCCAATCGCCTTGTTGCTCATGGTCCATGGAAGCAAATCAACGTGTCATTCAATTCCTATGACCTCTATTGGGATAACGACCTCCAAGCTATCGTACTCCCGTTGGAAGACTTGAAGAACGCTCCCACCAACGAAGGAAGAACTCGCAATGATGCCTTCGTTCACCTGAATGCTTTGAAAGTAGACTGGAGCAGCATGGTAAACGTTCGTGGTGCATACCTCATCCCGTCTGCCGAAGCCTTGAATATCTCTCATATCCTTGCCTCACGCAACGACAATCGTTATTACAACCTGCAAGGACAACCCGTAGATCATCCCACCAAGGGCATTTATATCAAGAACGGAAAGAAGGTTGTTTTTCATTGATTCTTTAAAAGAGTAAGAGATTTACTATAAAAAAGACAAACGACATGTTTGCACTTCATAAACGATACATTTGCACCTCATAAACAATATCTTTGCACATTGCAAATACTATATTTGCTTTGTGCAAAGATAAGTGTCTCATTCGTCACGCCTTACACGTAAGAGAGAATAATCCTGCTTTATATTGCGCATTTGCGCTCAATACCGTTGCCATGATGGCAACCATCATCATGACCTTTTTTATCATTCTATTTTTTTACAGGTTCATAATAATACGTTGTCGAAGGCGTGTAGATACCAAATGTAATCCCAGCGAGGAAGCCATCCCAAAACGTCTGCATGGTTTTCATGCGGAAATGGCGAGTATCCTTCACGTAGTTTTCAGCCTTGTCTTGTGTCTTATCCACAAGACCACCGATAAACTGTTGATTTTTTACTTTGGCTACTTGTACAGCCTGTTCACTTTCGCTCATACCTACATTTACCTCCTGCACATAGCATGAGGAGAGCATCATCGTTGCGCAAACGCACATTACACTAAGTACAACTTTTTTCATCTTTATCATTAAATTTAGTAAACTATCTGCAAAAGTAAAGAAATTAAGGAATAGGAGACGAAGAAAATCGCTTTTTAACACAATATACCCTAAATGACAATGATTATCCTTGGCTTTTCATGGATAATCACTATCATTCAGATGGAAAGTTTAGAGTTTAGAAAGAAATCGTTCCCTATCAACGATGTAGCGCGTATGCTCACCCTCACCGATGACTACAGGTTCCTTTCCTGCCTTTTCTTCATCTTCGGTAGGCATCTGCATAGCCACCACATGGAAATCCAACTTCCTACCGTCAACCTTCACGAGTTGGGCAGTAGCTATAATCTCCGCACCTATTGGAGATGGTTTCAAGTGTGTGCAATTGATATACGAACCCACGGTAGTTTGTTCCGTTGGCAATTCCTGGTCAACCGCAAGCATGGCGGCATTCTCCATGAGAGCCATCATGATAGGCGTTGCCAACACTTGCATATCGCCCGAACCGATATTGGCGGCGGTATGTGCTTCCTCCACTTTTAATACGCTGGTATGTGTAAGTCCTGTTTGTAGCATGATTTATCAGATATTAAAAAAGACAACATGTCGTTTTGTCATTATTATAAATGGCTATCTCTCACCACCCAATTCTCCAATACGATTTTGGGTATTCTCTCCAAATGCTTAACATTATCAGACACCAGAAGTTCTTGCATTCCTAATCTTTTGAATCTCCTCATCTGGCGAAATTCCATCATCCCATGCGTTTGTTAAACCATCAAAGAAACTCATGTCTATAGGCTTCTTTCGCTTATTGTTTCGCATCATTGAAGCAGATAAACGATTGATAATATCCAACTTAACTTCATTGCTCTGCGTGGAAAGAATACGCACCAGCCAATCTGTGTTTTCCAAAGTAATCGTATCCATAATAGTTTCATCATTTAATCTTTGCAAATATACAAACAATAATCGAATACAACAAGTTTTTATCTCATATTTCAAAACCATCATTCAAATAATTCTCGATTTATACACTAATAATTGCCTAAAATAGTGACAATTGTGGAAAATCCAAAAGTCATCAATTCTTAAACTATACATTTACTACACCTTTTATAATAAGAAGTAAGAGAATGCATAATTGTGAATTGATAATTGTGAATTGATAATTGTGAATTGTGAAATTCCTAATTATGAATCCTTTCTTTCATTTTTATGCAAAAATATTTGGGAATATGCATAATATGTCGTATATTTGCACCCTCTAATCGAATAAATATTCACAATGAAAGTTAAGAACAGTCGTATCGAAACCCTCAAGATGCTGATTTCAAGCAAGGAATTAGGCAGTCAGGAGGAAGTTTTGCAAGCATTGAAACGCGAAGGATTCAGGTTGACACAAGCCACATTGAGCAGAGACCTCAAGCAATTGAAGGTGGCGAAAGCAGCCAGTATGAACGGCAAGTACGTATACGTGTTACCTAATGAAACGATGTACAAGCGAGTGCATAAGCACACCACCGCCAAAGACATGTTGGAAACCCCAGGGTATATCTCCCTGAATTTCTCTGGTAACATGGGTGTAATAAAGACTCGCCCTGGCTATGCAAGTGCCATTGCCTATAACATCGATAGCATGGTTGTGCCCGAAATATTGGGAACGATAGCGGGCGACGACACCATATTTATCGTCATCAAAGACGGCACTCATCCCGACCAGATTATCAAGGCGTTGGGTGAGATTATCCCAACCGTCAAAGAGAAATAATATTCACATTATCAAGCCAATACATTTTACAAAGATTTAAGACATAATGGAAGAAGTAAAAGTTATGGTGGCTGACCCATCGCACGAAAAATATGTCGATACCATACTTAAAACCATTGAAGATGCCGCAAAAGTTCGTGGCACCGGTATTGCCAAGCGTACCCATGAGTATCTGGCTACCAAGATGCGTGAGGCGAAGGCCGTCATTGCATTGCAAGGCGACAAGTTTGCTGGATTTAGCTATATCGAAACGTGGGGAAACAAGTCGTACGTCACCACCTCTGGTTTGATTGTCCATCCCGATTTCAGAGGCATGGGCATTTCAAAGAAAATCAAGAACGTTACGTTTACGTTGGCGAGAATTCGTTGGCCTCACGCCAAGATTTTCAGTCTCACCAGTGGAGCAGCCGTGATGACGATGAACTCTCAGTTGGGCTATAAGCCCGTAACTTTCGGCGACTTAACCGACGACGAGGCTTTCTGGCGCGGTTGTGAAGGTTGCATCAACGTTGACGTACTTCACCGCACCAACCGCAAATATTGCATTTGCACCGCCATGCTCTTCGACCCCGAAGACCATTTGCCCGCCAAGTTGCCACAAGAAGTGATAGAAAGAATAAAAACAATAGATAAAAAGAAATGAAGAAAAAAGTAGTAGTTGCATTCTCTGGAGGTCTCGACACCTCATATACGGTGATGAAACTCACCAACGACGGGTATGAAGTATATGCCGCTTGTGCCAATACGGGCGGTTTCAGTGAGGAACAACTCAAGAAGAACGAGGAAAACGCCTATAAGTTGGGCGCGGTGAAATACGTGACATTAGACGTGAAGCATGAGTATTACGAGAAGTCATTGAAATACATGGTTTTCGGTAATGTGCTCCGCAATAATTGCTACCCCATTTCGGTGAGTAGCGAACGTATTTTCCAAGCCATTGCCATTGCCCGTTACGCTAAGGAAATCGGAGCAGACGCCATCGCTCACGGTTCTACGGGTGCCGGCAACGACCAAATCCGTTTCGATATGACCTTCTTGGTAATGGCTCCTGGAGTGGAGATTATCACCCTCACGCGCGATAAGAAACTCACTCGTAAGGAAGAGGTGGATTACTTGAATGAACACGGATTCTTCGCCGATTTCACGAAATTGAAATATTCGTATAACGTGGGTATCTGGGGCACCAGCATCTGTGGAGGTGAATTGCTCGACCCCACACAAGGGCTCCCCGAAGAGGCTTACCTCAAGCACGTTACTGCCAAAGAACCTGAAGCCACACTCAAGATTACATTTGAGAAGGGCGAGATAGCTGCCGTGAATGGCGAGAAGTTTGACGACAAGGTGAAAGCCATCCAAAAGATTGAGGAGATTGGCGCATCGTACGCCATCGGTCGCGATTGCAATGTTGGCGATACTATCATCGGCATCAAGGGACGCGTAGGTTTTGAAGCCGCAGCTCCGAAACTCATCATCGAGGCTCACCGCCTGTTGGAGAAATCCACGCTCAGCAAGTGGCAACAATATTGGAAAGACCAGGTTGCCAATTGGTACGGAATGTTCTTGCACGAGAGTCAATATCTCGAACCCGTAATGCCCGATATCGAGGCTATGCTGACCAGTTCGCAACGCAACGTTAACGGAACGGCTATCTTAAAACTCCGTCCTTACGGATTCGAAACCGTAGGTGTAGACTCTAACGACGACTTGACGAAGTCGAAGTTGGGAGAATATGGTGAGACGCAAACGGGATGGACCGCTGATGAAGCCAAGGGATTCATCAAGGTTTCCAGCACTCCTCTCCGCGTCTACTACGGTATTCATAAGGAGGAGAAGAGGTAAAGAAAGCCTCTCCCCGACCCTCTCCCAAGGAGAGGGAGAATTAAGGGGAAGTTTATTGATAGTGAGAAGCAAGAAATAAGAAGCAAGAAGCAAGAGAATAGCATAATCTTCATTGTTAAATGCTCAATGCTCAAAAGATTCTTCATTCTTCATTCTTCATTCTTCATTTTTAAGATTCTTCATTCTTCATTTAAAAAAGTCAGCATTTGCAACTTTCATTCCATTCATTTCGTCTAATGGATGTAAGTGAAACATAAAAATGCAAGAAAATATGTCAACAGGTAGAAAAATTTATCGTTCAAACGATCACATCATTGGTGGTGTTTGTGCAGGAATCGCTGATTACTTGGATATCGATGCTACGATATTTCGTATCGGATATGCGTTGCTTACCGTTTGCACCGCATTCTCAGGCGTTCTGCTCTATCTCTTGCTTTGGATAGTAATACCGCCCAAATCATAAATCTAAAATGATTAATATTGGAATTCTCGGTGGAGCTGGTTATACGGCAGGTGAACTCATTCGCCTGCTGCTCAACCATCCACACGCAAACATTGTATTTATTAATAGTGAGAGCAATGCCGGCAATCTCATCACCGACATTCACGAGGGCTTATATGGCGAAACCGACTTGCGTTTCACCGACGAGATGCCCTTCAACGAAGTAGACGTATTGTTTTTCTGCTTCGGTCATGGTAAAAGCGAAGCCTTCCTTCGCGAACATGACGTTCCTTCAAACGTGAAAATCATCGACTTAGCGCAAGACTTCCGCTTGCATTCCTCCGTGGCTTGTCACGATTCTTTCGTGAATCATCCCACGCCCGATTGTCATGACTACGTTTATGGCTTACCCGAAATCAACAAGGAAGTCATTGCCCACTCGTCGCATGTCGCCAATCCAGGGTGTTTCGCTACATGTATCCAGTTGGCACTCCTTCCTGCCGCAAGCCTACATCTCATCAACGACGACGTAGCCGTAAACGCCATCACGGGGTCTACGGGAGCAGGACAAAAGCCGAGCGCTACTACACACTTCTCTTGGCGCATGGGCAACATGAGCATCTACAAGGCATTCAAGCACCAGCATGTGCCTGAAATCCGACAGAGCCTCCAACAAGTGCAGGGTTACTTAGATGCAGCCATCGACTTCATCCCCTATCGTGGCGACTTCGCACGTGGCATCTTCGCCACTTCGGTGGTGAAACTCCCTAAAGATTGCTCGTTGAGCGCCGACGAAATCATCCAAGCCTACAAGGATTTCTATCGCGATGCTGCATTCACGCATTACGTAGACAAGGCCATCGACCTCAAGCAAGTGGTGAACACCAACAAGTGTCTCGTTCACGTGGATGTATTCGACGGAAAGATTCTCATCACCAGTTGCATCGACAATCTCCTGAAAGGTGCCGTAGGACAAGCCACGCAAAACATGAACATCATGTTTGGCATCGACGAGACCGAGGGATTGAAACTCAAACCAAGCGCATTTTGATTACTTAAACACAAACATTTCGCATGAAGTTATTCGACGTATATCCATTATTCAACGTAAACATCGTCAAGGGAAAGGGGTGCCATGTCTGGGACGATAAAGGCAACGAATACCTCGACCTATACGGTGGACATGCCGTGATTAGCATCGGCCATTCTCACCCTCACTATATCGAACAGGTGGGAAACCAACTGGAAAAGTTGGGATTCTATAGCAATTCTGTCATCAATTCCCTCCAAATACGGCTCGCTGAGCGATTGGGCTACATTTGCGGATACGACGACTACCAACTTTTTCTCATCAATAGCGGAGCTGAAGCCAACGAGAATTGCCTCAAATTGGCATCTTTCCACAATGGGCGCACGCGCGTGCTTTCGGCCGAGAAGGCTTTCCACGGTCGTACATCGTTAGCCGTAGAAGTGACTAATAATCCCAAAATCATCGCACCTATCAACGCCAACAATCATGTTACTTATCTGCCACTCAACGACTTAGAGGCATGGGAAAAGGAATTGGCAAAGGGTGATGTGTGTGCCGTTATCTTGGAATGTATTCAAGGTGTCGGTGGCATTCGCATGGCTTCGCCTGAGTTTGCGCAAGGCCTGCAAGCAGCATGTAAGAAATACGGTACCGTATTGATTTGCGACGAGATACAATGCGGCTATGGTCGTAGCGGTAAGTTCTTTGCACACCAATGGTTAGGCATCAAGCCCGACTTGATTTCAATGGCAAAGGGCATTGGCAACGGATTTCCGATGGGCGGTGTCTTGATTTCATCCGAATTCAAGCCTGAATACGGACAATTAGGTACTACCTTTGGAGGCAATCACCTGGCATGTGCGGCAGCTCTGGCCGTACTCGACGTGATGGAAGAGGAAAATCTCATCGAGAATGCCGACCGTGTTGGCAATTACTTGATGAAGAAACTCAACGAGATGAAAGACGAACCCAATAGCCATATCACCGACGTGCGCGGAAAGGGATTGATTATCGGAATCGACTTAGACATCCCTCAGAAAGACGTGCGCCAACATCTCATCTACAAGGAGTATTGCTTTACGGGTTGCACGGGAACCAATACGCTCCGTCTTCTCCCCCCACTCTGCCTAACTCAACAAGAGGCCGACGCATTCATCGAGAAGTTCAAGAAGACGCTCGCTTTTTTTAGTGAGGAGAAGTGAGAGGTGAGAGATTAGCCTTTTAGAAAGTAAGTAAGAAGTTAGAAGCAAAAAGTAAGAAGTTAGAAGCAAGAAGATAGAAGCAAGAAGCAAGAGAATAGCATAATGGTCAATGATTCTTCATTCTTCATTCTTCATTTTTAAAATTCTTCATTCTTCATTAAAAAAATAAAAAAATGAAAATATCAGTAATCGGAGCTGGAGCAATGGGTGGTGCCATTGTAGAAGGATTGCTCAAGACAAATGAATACAAGACGGCAGATATTACCGTTGCCGACCCATACGCGCCTATCCTCGACAAGTTTGCACAGAAAGGCGTGAGTGTTACTTCCGACAATCATGTAGCTGCCGAAGGGGCAGACATCGTGATGGTGGTGGTGAAACCGTGGCTCGTGGAAAACGTGCTCAAAGACATCAAGGATTCGTTGGATTATAGTCGCCAACAACTGGTTCTCGTCGCCGCTGGCATTAAGTCAGAACAGGTCATCGCATGGATGAACAAAGGCGAAGAGGGCACCCTACCCTTCTATCTCGTCATTCCTAACATCGCCATTGCCGAACTGCAATCCATGACCTTCATCGTGCCCGTGGGAGCCACCTCCGCACAATGCGACACTATCAAGCGAATCTTCGACAACATGGGCGAAAGCATCATCACCGAAGAGCGATTGCTCGGTGCTGGCACCACACTCGCCTCATGCGGCATTGCTTACGCCATGCGCTATGTTCGCGCTGCCGTGGAAGGTGGTGTAGAACTGGGATTCAAGGCAAAAGACTCAGAGAAGATTGTATTGCAAACCGTCAAGGGAGCCGTAGAACTCTTGCAAGCTACGGGCGAACACCCAGAGGCTGCTATCGACAAGGTGACAACGCCTGGCGGCGTTACCATCCGCGGACTCAACGAGATGGAACACGCAGGCTTCACCTCTGCCGTCATTCGCGGCTTGAAGGCTGCCCTCTAAAACATACTTCTCGGAGTTACAGGAGTTCAGAAGTTCAGACATTAGTTATGAAAGTTCCGTTTTCATAGATTTCTAAGAATCAATGGTATTGTCTGTTACTCCTGAACTCCTGCAACTCCTGAACTCCTCTACACCGCATATCTTCGAGTGTTAGAAACTGCGCTTGGCGGTTTCCAACACTTCAATTACTCTATCGCACCAACGGTCGAACTCTGGATCATCCTGCTGACACTCAGGATGATTTTTCATATACTCCACACACTTCCTTACGCCATGCTCAAACGACGTGGTGGCAAGGAAGCCTGGAACGGTACGCTTGATTTTCGTGCAGTCGAACACCACCGTAGCGGCCTTGTCGCCTAACAGGTTGCCCTCTACGTCGTATTCGGCTGGTGCCACTTCCGCCAAGAACGACGACGATACGAAATAAGGCTTATACGTTACGCCCAACACCTTGGCGATGATGGCATATATCTGATTCCATGTTAGCGACTCGTCAGACATTATCTGAAATGCCTCGCCTATCGCATACGGATTACCTAACAATCCCACGAAACCACGCGCGAAATCCTCGTTCCATGTCATCGTCCACAACGAACTGCCATCGCCATGCACCAATACGGGCTTGCCTTCCATCATACGCTTCAGCACCTGCCAACTCCCCTTCGTGCCATGAAGACCAGTAGGAACGCTCCGTTCGCAATACGTATGGCTCGGTCTCACTATCGTCACGGGAAATAGTTTCTCTCTATAGTAAGACATCAACAAGTCCTCACACGCTATCTTATCCCTCGAATACTGCCAATAAGGATTGGCCAACGTCGTACCCTCATTGATGATATAGTTTCTCACGGGCTTGTGATAGGCAGAAGCCGAACTGATATAGACATATTGGCGCGTATGCCCTGCGAAGAGACGATAGTCGCGCTTCACCTGCTCAGGAACAAACGCGATGAAGTCGCACACCGCATCAAACTGCATGTCGGTAATCTTACTTGCCACCGTCTCCTCGTCGTTGATGTCAGCAACTATCACGCGCGCCCCCTCAGGTACGTCTTGCGGTCTGTTTCCCCTGTTAATCAACCACACCTCATGTCCATTTTCAGCCAATTGTCGGGTAATGGCACTACTAATCGTACCCGTTCCCCCTATCAAAAGAATCCTCATAATTGTCTACGTTAAATTGTACACAAAAATAAACAATAATCTCATATTATTCAAATCTTCCCCACTTTTTTATGCCTTTCCCTTTCATCCAACCCAATATTTTAACGTTCGTTAATGGTTCGTAGGGTTCTATTCAATTCTCCAAAAGCTCTATTGTCTTATACCTTTATTCTTCATCAAACCACAACCCTGAATTAGGATGTTGGTTTTTAATACCATTCTCTTTACTCTTATTCAACATCAAACCACAACTACACCAACACTTTCCTTACCTGCAAAGGTACTGCTAATAATTCCAACTACCAAAAAACGCCCATCAAATTGATGTAAAAATCTGTTAACAAAACGCGGCTTTCTTATTAAAAAAGCTAAACACTATATTTGCGGTCGGTAAAGAATATTTATGCATTCTCTATACATCATGATTGCATATTGCAAAGCATATCTTATCCTGAGATAGTCATGCTAAAAAATTACATAATTACATTACAAAATTACATTTTAGTACCTTATTGGTGGGGGAGATATTGTGAGATACAATTTTTATATTAATATATTATTATAATAATATATTAATATAATATATATA
>OCTX011906672.1_pt1 | contig 11591 bp, 9 predicted proteins | sample 1539691 | NCBI WGS metagenome assembly OCTX01 (sample SAMN02144231, study PRJEB22623) | gut metagenome | biome: sheep rumen | host: Ovis aries | place: New Zealand | reverse complement strand
TCATCGCTATAGATGAGTTTCAGCAGATTGGCGAATATGCTGAAAAGAATATTGAAGCCCTGCTTCGCACCAAGATTCAGAAATGTTATCGTGCCCAGTTTATCTTTGCTGGCAGCAAGCGGCACATGATGAGCAATATGTTCAATTCGCCCTCGAAGCCGTTTTATCAGAGTGCCATCAGTATGGGGCTGGAACCTATTCCAGTAGATATCTATTCTGATTTTGCCATGAATCTGTTCGAAGAAAGAGGCAAACATGTTGAGCATGAAGTAGTTGAAGAGGTTTGGCGTATGTTCAATGGATACACATGGTTTGTGCAGATGATGATGAACGAGCTCTTTGCTTTGACGATTCCCAATGGAGTCTGCGCGCAAGAAATGATAGAAGAAGCGCGTCGCAATGTCATCATGGCACAGGAGAATAGTTATAAGGATATTATGTCGCAGCTACCTCCCAAACAGAAAATCGTTTTGCAGGCCATCGCAAAGGAAGGTCTTGCTCAGAATATCACCTCTTCGAAATTCATCAAGAAATACAATCTGACTTCAGCTAGTTCTGTTCAGGCTGCAGTGAAGTTACTTTTGAAGAACGACCTGATCACCCAAACGGACATTGGATATCGAGTCTATGATTTCTTCCTGTCAGAATGGTTAGCAACGGCGTACTAGCTAAAAATGGATATCTTGTTAATTTTGATATGGGCAACTTCTATGTTATGCTTAAAAAAGATGTGTAATCTTCGTATTGATTATTTGTAATAGCTTATTAATGAAAAAGATTTCAATTATAGTAATTATATCATTGCTCATATTGATGTTTTTAGGTGTCATTGTGGTTAGGAACTCTGTTATTCACGTCCTGCTACCGCATGGAGCGGTTTTGCATGTCTTACCTAATTACAGAAGCAATCTGGCGGATGGTGCTGTTATTATTTGTCCAGGAGGTGGCTATAGTTATTTAGAAAAATGGTACGAAGGATATATGTGGTTCCCCTTTTTTTATTTGAGGGGTTACATACCAGCTATGTTGGAATATAGGATGCCAAAGCATGATTACAATATTCCAGTGACTGATGGAACTGAAGCTATTCAAATGATGAGAATGCATGCAAAAGACTGGCATTTCGACGATGAGCAAATTGGAATTGTTGGTTTTTCTGCAGGGGGGCATCTCGCTTCAACGATGATGGTAATTGACAATGATTCTCTTCGGCCTGATTTTGGAATCCTTTTCTATCCTGTTATTTCAATGAAAAGAGAATTGACTCATATAGACTCGCATAATCAGCTATTAGGAAATGACGCGTCTAAACAATTAGAAGATCAGTTTAGCAATGAATTACATATATCCGAAAAGACACCGCCCGCATTTATTGCAGTTACGAGTGATGATAAAGCGGTTAGTCCTCTGAATTCCATCCTTTTCTACGAGGGAATGCGTGCTAACAATCGTCCGGTGCTATTTCGTATCTACCCGTCTGGGGGGCATGGTTGGGCAGTTCGTTTTTCTTCTGAATATCGTAACCAAGTGTTGGAAGATTTGTCAGATTGGCTTAAGAATAAACGCTTAGAGTAATATAAGTCTGTTAAAATGTTATTAAAAGGTTTGGCACATTAAAATAAAATGTTTAAATTTGCAGTCTATAACAGAATTTGTTGTTGAGAATGATTAAAGTAAGTATCATATTGCCTATATATAATGTTGCTCCCTATTTAGCGGAAGCGTTTGATTCTATTTTGAATCAAACGCTTCAGGAAATAGAAATAATAGCAGTGAACGACGGCTCTACAGATGATAGTTTGGAGATTGTAAAAAAATATCAGTTAAAAGATAAACGAATCGTCTCTTTCTCGCAGGAAAACCAAGGTCAGTCAGTTGCAAGAAATCTAGCGTTACAGTATGCAACAGGAGAATATATCTATATGATGGATTCTGATGATATCCTAAGTGGCCCGGAAGTACTTCAGACATGCTATGAATATGCTGAGAAAAATCGTGCTGATTTTGTATTCTTCGATAGAGATTGGCTTTGGGAAGACAGGACGGACTTCTCAGTGTCGCTGCATAGTACAAAGTATGTAGAAGAAAATAAGGCATATGATGGTGAGAGTCTGCTTAATCTGCTACTTGACACTAGATCATATAATTGTGTGGTATGGCTTCTGCTAATCAGGCATGATCATCTGAAGCGTCTTGATTTGTATTTTTATCCTGGCATTATTCATGAAGATGAATTGTTCACAACTGTTCTTATGTTACGTAGTAGTTCCATATACTGTCTGAAGCATTCTTTTGTAAAGCATCGCGTCAGATCTGCGTCAACGGTGGGAACAAAATTCACCCGTCGTAATATGGACTGCTATCTCACCGTGGCTGATGAATTGTTGAGCTTTAGCCAAAAACCTATTATCCATAAGTTTTTGCGTTATACACTAAGTAAGGTGTTCTACACAGGCCATTTTATTCCATATAAAGATAAACCTGCGGTTTTCTGGCGTGCCATGAAATCTGGATATTTGAAATATATAGGACTAAAGTCATCGCTCAAGTTTTTTTCGTGTTAATTTATAAAGAATATATCATATGAGTTTTTTTTCAAGAAAAGTAATATTGCGAGTCAAATCCTTTTTACATCCAATAAGGACATTAAAGGCGTTATATTTCATTCATTATATCCTACCTACAAGTAGGTGGAAGGAAATTGTTGATACAGACAGGAAGAAAGCGTTCGATATGAAGTGGAACCGCCGTTATAGAGAGAAGTTCCCTTGGAAGCATCCGCGCACTCTGAATGAAAAACTGACATGGCTTGCAGCCATGACTGATACGTCGAAATGGACAGAATATTCAGACAAGTATGAGGTCCGTAAATACATAGAGAGTCTTGGCTTGAAGGATATCCTGACAGAATGCTATGGTGTGTGGGATAAAGCTGAGGATATTGATTTCGACAGTCTTCCAGATAGGTTTGTCGTTAAATGTACACATGATTGCGAGAGTACTATTATTGTGCAAGACAAAAGTAAGATGGACAAAAAGGAGGTAATAGACTTTCTGAATAAACATATGGCAGAGCGCTATGGCTATGCATCATGCGAGCCTCACTACATACCTATCAAACCCCGTGTGATGGCAGAAAGCCTTATTGAGATGGATAATACTTCTGGTTTCTCGTCCAAAACACTAGTTGACCATAAAATAAGATGTATAAACGGCAAAGCCCAGTTTGATATGGTTTGCTACGATAGACCCTTGGGAATTGGAGGCGGAGGAGCAAAAACAGTCTACGATTTATATGACATTTATACATGGGAACCCATGCGTCAGTATTTAGATTATCCTGGTGCAAAATATAAGAATGTTCCACGTCCAGAAAATCTGGAGAAGATGATTGAGATTGCAGAAAAGATTGCTCAGGGATTTCTGCAGGTAAGGGTTGATCTCTATAACGTAAAGGGGAAAATCTATTTCGGAGAGATGACATTCTTTGCTTGTTCTGGTATGTATCATTGGTTCACACCAGAGTTCCAACGTATGATAGGCGACAGAATTCCTCTGCCAAGCATTTAAGATATTGGTTTTCTATGGTGGTGAAGTCTGTACGTGAGAATAGATTAGAATGGATAGATTGGATGAAGGCCTTGGGCATTTATCTGATAGTTCTGGGTCATTTTTATTCTATAGGTGAAAAGTTCATCTATGTATTTCATGTGCCTTTGTTTTTTATTATCTCAGGTTTTCTGAACAAGAAGGAAGTTGATGGACAAGTGTTTTGGAAGAAGCTATGGTATAACTTGGTTATTCCGATGTTGCTGATGGCAGTCATCAATTTTGGCTATCACAGCATATTGCAGTTATTCAATGGATCATTCTCTCCAGGTGATGCTTATTGGTTTGTACGTAACGTTGCATTCGGAATGGTTTCTGGATATGATACGCTGTGGTTTGTGTTTACTTTGATGATGCTGAAGATAATATTCCAGTATTGTTTTTCTAGGAAGTTGTTTTATTCTTTATCAGTCGTTATGATGGTATTGGCATATGTTTACAACCATAGTGACCTTTCTGGGTTTCCTTTCTTCCTGAAAGAACCGAATGCCGTCGTGGATTTATGTACGGCTTATCCTTTCTTTGCTCTTGGCGTGCTGTTGCGCAATTACAAGGAAATGATAAACACTTTGAATAAAAAGGTGATGCTTATTGCTGCGTTTGTTTGCGGACTTCTTCTTGTCGTTCTGTGTTATGCGTATAATGGTAACGTTGGTATGTTCCGTTGTGATTATGGCGGAAGTATTTTCTTGTTCTTGATAGGAGGTGTCGCTGGTACAGTGATGATATGGGCCATATCTGTGTTATTTGGATATGCCCCAAAGGTTATTGCTATTATCTCCAGAGGTACTATTATCATACTTGGATTACATAAGGAACTCATAGATTTGGTGTGGGCATTCGTTACTCCATCTGTTTTGGATGTTGTCTTTGCCGCATTGATCTTACTATTGTTCATTCCGTTTATTATCGCTATAGAAAAATATTTTCCTCTTATGGTGGGGAAATACCGTATTAAATTAAGTAATGGTTGAGAACGTAATTTTACTATCATGTTAAAAGATAAGAATACAAATCGCCTCCAAAGGAATTCCAGTATTGAATTATACAGGATTTTAGCAACCTTTGCTGTGTTGATTGTTCATTTTAATGGGTGGTTCTTGGGAGACTGGCCTCTTCCTGCGTATGATATAAACAATCCAACTTTATTTAGAACAGGCCAGACGATAATCAGCGCCTTGTCTATTATATGTGTGAATATGTTTGTTATCATATCGGGCTACTTCGGTATAAGACTAAAACTTAGTTCGATCCTGAAATTAATTATTTACTTGGGCTTAATATATGTACCATTGTATATAGTGAAATGTGTCAGTGATAATGAATTCGTATTGACTGATTTTATTGAGAGATGCTTTGTTATCTCCTACGCAGGTTATTTCATTCAGTGTTATTTCATGCTGATGATATTATCACCTGTGATTAATGCATTCATTGAGAAATTTGGAAGGGACAGTCTTAAATGGGTTCTTCTTTTCTGGGGGTTGGAGTTTTGGTTTGATTGTATTATGGAAGTAGAGGAACTGGGATATAATCGTGGCTATTCGGTTATTCATTTTGTCCTAATGTATATGATAGCTCGGTGTATTAAACTCTATGAGGATGATATTAAAAGGATTAAGCCATGGGTTTGGGTGTTGGGCTATCTGTTCTCAACCATTGTCGTTATATCCTGTTTCTTGGCTGGTGTAAAATGGTGTTGGTATTACTCTAGTCCTATTGTCGTTTTTTCATCTGCTTGCACTTTCTTGCCATTCCTTTACAAAACTTTCCATAATAAGGTCATTAACTGGATAGCAAGTGGAACCTTGGCCGTTTATATCATACATGTAACCAATCGCGTACGCACGACTTTGGAAACAGTGGATAGGAATCTTCTGGCCACAAAAAGCTATCCCATGTATTTGATCCTGATTTCAGTCGTTATATTTATTACTTTTATATTATCGGCATTGTATGGCATAGTATGCAATTATATTTCAAGTCGAGTAACGAAGGGCATTGACAAGAGGACGAAGTCTGTGTTGAGTTTTGAATAGTGTATAGTTAAGCTAATATTTGTATTTGCATTATGAATGACAGTAAGAGAATAGAGTATATTGATGCCATGCGTGGCTTTACTATGTTATTAGTCGTTGCGCATCATGTTGCGGCATTTTGTTTGGGAATAGGGGACTATGTTCCTTCGATTCATCCGATTCTATGTGAATTCAGGATGCCATTATTCTTCTTTATTAGTGGTTTCGTGTTGTATAAAGAAGAAACCATTTGGAGTGCCCATTATATTGCAAAATTTCTAATAATCAAGAAATTCCCTGTACAAATCATAACAACTATTATTTTCTTCCTCATTTATCTAAAAGTGAAGGATATTAGTCTGATGGAAGGTATTTGCGATGATGCCAAATGCGGCTACTGGTTTACTTATGGCTTATTTGTATTCTTCTGTGCCTATTCCGTTTTAAGAGGTGTATTGCAGTTCTTTAATTGTAAGAGCATCTATACTGATATCATCATTCTTTCAATAGGTTTTCTGTTTTTTGTGTTGTTCTATGTCCCGTCTGTTTTAGAAAGATTACCTATAACGGATGATTGGAAAAACATTTTGTCTCTGGAGAAGTGGGGATATTTCCTGTTCTTTGTCATTGGTACATTGTTCAGGAAACATTTTATTCAGATTCAAGTCTTTTTGGATAAAAAATACATTCTTGCTATTTGTTTAGCCACCTTCTTTGTTTCCAATCTGTTTTATAAGGAGTTAGTTGCGACCCATATCAATCTCTTTGAACTGGCAATGGCCCTACTTGGTATTATTATCGTATTCTCGTTTTTCCGCTCGAATCAATCTTGGCTTACCAAAGAAACAATTATTGGTAAAGGTTTACAATATGTAGGCAGGCGTACGTTGGATATTTACTTGTTACACTATTTGCTGCTTCCTGTCAATCTCAAAGAATATACGATTGCCCTGGTGGAGACTCCTATGCCGGTTCTTGAGCTTTCTATAACAATTGCAGTTGCATTAATCGTGGTAGTTGCGTGCTTGGTTATTAGCAGAATCTTGTGTATGAGCCCTATATTGGCATATCTGTTGTTTGGCGTGAAGAACCGGAAGTGAATGGTGTTATATTTGTTCTAATGCGGCGAAGAATTTTTTAGCATACGCTTCTTTGTCAAAGAACTTTGCGCGTTCTATGGAGGCTGTTGACATGCTTGTCCGTTTCTCTGCATGATCATATAAGTCTTTGATAGCTGCAGCGAGATGGTTGATAACATGTTCTCTTTCTACGATGATGGCTACATCTTCGCAGATTTCGGGAATGCCGCCGCTGCGAGTTGTGATAAGCGGTAGCCCTGCAGCCATTGCCTCGACGATTGTCAGACCAAAGGGCTCGTTCCACATGGATGGTAATACGGCAATATCGGCGAGTTGTAAATAGTTTGGTACGTTTTCGTATGGAACAAAACCTGTAAAAATAATCTTGTCCTCGATGGCTTGGGCTTTACTCTTGAGCGATTTTACGAAATCATCTTCATTAACGGCATTACCATAGAATGATCCTCCAATTATCATCAGTTTGATGTTGATTATTTCTTTTAGTGATAATATGGCATCGATTAATTCAGAAACGCCCTTTTTTTTGTTGATGCGACCACTGTAAACAATGACAAAGTCATTCTGCTTGAGACCAATATCCTCGCGTTTAAGGATGAGGCGTTTTCTGGGAAAGAAATTAGTCGTATCTATTGCATTATACAGTGTTTGGGTCTTGCAGTTTGGCATAAAACTGGAAATGCTTTTTCTCACAAAGTCTGAGCAGGTCAAGATGAGGGAAATTTTGTCTTGAAATGCTTGATGGTATGGTATTCTTGACGGACGTACTTCGTTATTCATGTGTATAACGATATTTCTATATCCCCTTCGGGAGAGTTTGTAAGCATGTCCGCCACTGTTTTCCAGTATGATATAGTCGTATTTTTTCTTCTTAAGATCACTATATGCCTTTTCAAAATAGTACTCGATGAAGTAGTTGAAATAATCTGTTGGCGAATATCTGGCATACTTAAATAATCTCCTCTCTATTCGTGCTCTGATACTGGTGACGTCAATATAGATATAGTGGTTAGAATGAGATGAAAGTGCTGGGTGATTGGATACTTTTGGATTCCACGGGCTATACACAGTTATGTCATGTAAATGATACTTGTCATTATACTCTAAATAGAAATCTATTAGATTCTCAACAGCTCCTCCCAGAACAGCAGGGATAGGAAGCATCCCGCACGTCAATATGGCTAATTTCATAATTGTCTTATTTTTTACTGAGTGTTTTTATCTTCCATAAAATACGATCCTTCCATTGGTAGTATTGGGTCATCAGTGAACGGTCTCGGCAAAGCCAGCGAAGTTGGAGGTTGACGAAATGCCTGGGGTAGTCAATGACAGAATTTGGCGTTACCAGGAAGTGGTCGTAATTCGTCACCTTATCTTTCATGAAACCTCGATGCTGAAAATGTGCATAGAGGGATTCTTTTTTCTCTAAGTGCCCATGATGATACCGTATCATAAATAACTTATTATCTAAGTGTTCAAAGATAACCTGTTGCCAACCGCGAGTCATGCTGTTGAAATGGAATGACTGTTTGGGTTTGGAAACATTGTCGAAAGGCCATTCCAGCCAGCAGTCTTTAGGTCGGCAGTCACGCCATTTGTCTCCGAAACCCTTATATTCATACTCGTCGAAATACATGGAACGGCTTTGCGTGAATGCCTCTTTGTAGCTGACATAGCCATCGATTTCTTGCATAAAGTACGTTTTGGTATCATCGTCGTTTTTGTAGAGAGTGAAATGGCCATAGCCAGAAAACATCTTGTAGCGAGATAAAATATCGTCAGTGATGAAATAACGTATGCTGCCATAAACGACATCCAGATCGCCCCATCCCCAATAATCATATCCCTTTACGTAATCGGAAAAAATATAAGCAAAGGCGGGGCGGTAGTCGCATATCTTGTAGGGACGATCCAATGTGATGGGAAAATCAAACTTACTCTGTACCAGTTGCTGGAAGTTGGCAAAAGTCATCTTATGAACGATGATATTCTTAGCGGGTTCCACATTGCAATCAGTGAAAAATAAGAAGTCTATATCCGTATTGTATAATGCTGATGCCCGCCACATTTTGTATTGTGGTGGCAGTATGCCGAAGTGTGGGAATATGACAATAATGGATTTCATATTTTATCGTCTGAATGTTAAATGATTCAATATGTTATAGATGGCACTTTTCCTGGCCACGAAATATTTCATGCCTGAGGTGAAATAAAATAGTATGAAGAAAAAAGTGGTACATAAAGGGATATAGACCACGGCACCATAGGCTGCTAACATGAAAAATGAATCAGAATGCATATTGATGACAGTGTGCTTAAGCCATAATGTTAGGCATATAAAGAGCGTAAAAATGATATAATAAGGAGCCATTCCGCGCCAATATTCCCATACACTCCGATGGAAAGCTTGGGAGAACAGGTAATAGGGTTTCCAGAATGTACTAATGAGACCAAAACTGATAATCTTGCCTAACAAGATTCCCGCTATTCCATAAGTTGGCGCTAATAAGAGCGTGACAGTAATGTTGACCACTAATTCTGTCCACGATGCCCAGATGTCAGAATATAGTCCTGCAGAACCGAGATAAATATATACGGCAGCTGTTTGATATCGTATAAAGAGATTGAAAATAACTAGATAGACAACGATAGTGCTCAATTGATATCTTGTTCCTAACCAGCAACCAATAAAAGGTTGAAAGAACAATAGTAGGGAGAATATGATAATGCCAAGAATCATGAAACGTACGGCAGTAAGCTCCCAGAATATTTTCATAATGTTGTTCTCGTTACCTTCGGCTAAAAGATTACCAATACCAGCACTCAATCCTTCTGATAATATATTTACAAAAAAATTTAGTTTGTTAATAATCATAGTATAGTTTCCATATAAAGCAACCTTGACGACAGAAACAAACATACCAACCATGATTTCATCACTACGGTAGAGGATGAAGTCTTTGATTTTTTGGACAAATATTTGGCGGGTCTTTTTCAGGACTTCAGGATATTTCTTCAAATTCTTGTGCCCTTCTCTCAAATCTATACAGAGCCAAGGATAAAGATGCCGTATTTGAAAATTGAAAATAACGATACCTATGATGGTGAATATGAGTCCGACAACGACCCATAGCCATAGGTTACGATAATAATATGCTAGTAAAATCTGAGTAATGTTTTGCAATATGCCAATAGCTTGGAAATAAGCGTTGACGAGATACTGTTTTTGATTCGCACTAACCAGCAACTGCTTATAGTTGAAGATGTAGCCTGCCACTGATGAACCAAGGAAGGAATAAAAAGCGAAATAGACCAGAGGTAGACCTGTAGCCAGATGACTAAACCACCATGGAAAGAAAAAACTAATGATAAGACCTATGCCACCAATGATTCCTCCGATACATCGGTAGAGAAAGGCAAGTATTGACATGACTTCGTTTATCTTTTCATGGTTATCCTCTTGCAGGGGCTTATAGAGGAAATAGACAATGCTGGTTCCAATACCTAGTTCTGCAACGCTCAGGAAACTCATAATATTCATGAGCATGCCTGTTAATCCGATGAATTCAGCTCCTAGACAATCGAGGAAAATCTTTCGGGAGAAGAAAGCGAGGAATAATGAGAGGATGTAAAATAACATTCCCACCTTAATATTCATGATGCTTCTATGTACCCTTTCGCTCATGTCGTATGTTCAGTATGGATGAAATCTGTATTCTTTCTATCTAAATGGAAACAATTTTTGAGCATCCTCAATACAAGTCCTGGAATTGCCAATACTTTGCTGAATGAGCGTAAGCGTAACTCTCTTGGAATTGCTATATATAAAGAAATAGCTAATATACCTAGAAGAACCCACCATTTCTCACTCCATACTGGCATAAATATAGTCATGAAGATAGATATCCCTCCAAGTAAAATAACCAGAATAGAACGTGGAATCAGTGCTTGCTGAATAGTCTTATCGATAAAATTGATCTTACCATGAGCAATAGCTCCAGGGATTTTAGGTAAGTTACTTAAAAGACTTTGAATCTGGGCCGTCATCCAGCGCATGCGTTGGCGCTGGAAGTTTTCTTGGCTACTTACTTTCTCATCGAAGACATGAATATCAGGAGCATATTTAATGAACACTTCCTGATGGAGTAGGAGGGCTTCCATTTCACGGTCTTCGCCTGCAGTAGACAGTTGGAAGACATTCTTTTTAAATAGTTCATAATCGAAACACATGCCAGAGCCAATCAGTGCAGAGGATAGCCCAAGACGATTATGAGCTTTGCGGAAAATAGTATTGTTGATTTCTTCACTGGTACCATCTAATACAGCAACATCGTTGTTGGTATTCTTGGCACAGCGATGGCATTGGATAGCTTCGTAGATAGAACAGAGGATATTTAATTGTGATAGGAAATCGGGGCGAACGACATTATCGGCATCGAGTATCACCACATTGTCAAAGTCGCCTGATACTTTCTCAATAGCATATTGCATGGCTTTGGCTTTAGAACTCTTTTCAAAGGTGGGTGTTAACAAAGTGATGGGTAACGAACGGAGATAGTCATTTGTCTTAGACTGCATGTGATCAGAAATGACCACTACTGTATAGTGGGATTTAGGATATTCTTGCAAGAGGAATTGCTCTATTGCGTTGATAATGACTCGGTCTTCGTTGTAGGCTGGATAGAGAATCAGGAATTTTGTCATCTCGTCCTTTAGGGCGGCTGCTTGAGTGGCGAACTGATCTTCTTTCTCATAAAAGAGGGAGATGATGGCAAAGAATGCCACATAAGCTACTGAGCCCAATATGATAAACCAGACAACCCAGTCAATAATATGTAAAATCTGCCACATCATGATTTGCGATCTT